>OIYG01002363.1_pt1 | contig 12090 bp, 12 predicted proteins | sample 1587861 | NCBI WGS metagenome assembly OIYG01 (sample SAMN03283272) | human gut metagenome | biome: human-associated habitat; material: feces | host: Homo sapiens | place: Peru | collected 2012 | reverse complement strand
ACTTGTTCTGAATTAAATATTCTTTGTGCATGGTTATCTAAACTATTAATATCAGATTTTTTGAATATTATTGGCAATTTAGAGTTACTTTTTAGTTTTTTTAATAACTGTTTTCCATTATTATTAAAACCTAATACTCTAATATATGGAGGGTTGCTATGCAAATCTGCTTTGGTTATACCTAAAAATGCACATAAAATAATACGTTTTATTCTAGACAGCGTGTATCTCTTCGTTTTTATAAGAAAATATAACTCATCTAATGATGTTGAAAGTTTAATTGAGTTAAATATTCTATTTTCAAGCCCTTCAGATACATCACATATATTTTTTAATTCATCTTTTTCCATTGTTCTTAGCTTTGCTAATATGGCGGTTTGCATAGAATAAATATTTGCAGGAGCTTTTTGAGATTTAATATTTTCATTTATTATTTTAAAAACAGCTTTTGGAACTAGGTTTGAGTAATTTTCATTGTTATATATTAGTTGTCTTAAATATGAAGCGCTTGAAAAGCACCCATTTGAATATTTCTCATCGTGGTTAGCACCAAACCTTTTAATTGCAAGCGGCTTTATATTAGATTTAATTTTATTTAGCGATTTTATATATTCTATAGCTAAAATATTATTGGGAGATTTAAATATATCTGATAATTCATTTCCGAATTTGTATTTTACGACATTTTCACGTACTTTAGGATAACTGATTCCTTTTTTTAACTCTTTTGAAATTGCTAGTTTAATGTCGTTTTTATTGAGTATTTCCGCAGCTTCTTTAAGTGTATTAATGTCAGCAATTTCACTACCAAAGCTGAGTGTGTCTACTAATCCTAAACTATCTGCAATTTTAATGGCAGCGCTTGCGAAAAACTCGGCTGAAGCAATTGACCAAACAACGGGAATCTCTATAACTAAATCTACTCCAGCTGACAAAGCCATTTTAACTCTTTCGTGTTTTGATATTATTGCAAAATCACCTCGTTGAACAAAATTGCCGCTCATTATAGCAACAATATGTGTTGCTCCGCTTTTCCTAGTTTCTTCAATATGATATGCATGTCCATTATGAAAAGGATTGTATTCACTTATTATTGCTGAAACATTCATTTACGGTGTCTCCATGATTTAAATTAAAAGTATTGAAAATATAGTGTTATTATACTATTATAATATAAAATAGTTTATTAATTATCAAGTAAAAATATTATTTGTAAAGTTTAGGAGGAAAATTAGATGAGAATTCTCGTCATAAATGCAGGAAGTTCTTCATTAAAATATCAACTTATAAATATGGAGGACGAAAGTGTTTTAGCAAAAGGAAACTGTGAAAGAATAGGAATTGATGGAGGTATTGTAACTCATAAATTACCCGATGGTCGTTCGAAAGAACTAAATGTTAATATGAGTAATCACACGGAAGCATTTATGCAAGTAAAAAATATGTTACTTGATAGTGAAGTGGGTGTATTAAATAGTCTATCAGAAGTATCTGCGGTTGGACATCGTGTTGTTCAGGGTGGTGCTTTGTTTAGTGAATCAGTTTTAGTGAATGAAGATGTAATTAAAGGAATAGAAAGTTTAATTCCACTTGCTCCGTTGCACAATAAAGCTCATGTTCAGGGCATTAGAGCATGTATTGATGTTTTTGGAGTTGAAATTCCTCAAGTTGTTGTATTTGACACAGCATTTCATTCTACTATGCCTCCAAAGGCTTATATGTTCGCTGTTCCTTATGAATATTACGAAAAATATAAGGTAAGAAGATATGGATTCCATGGTACATCTCATAGATATGTTAGTGAAAGATGTGCACACTTAATGAATAGAGATTTGAAAGATCTAAAATTGATTACTTGCCATTTGGGAAATGGTTCTTCAATTGCTGCAATAGACTCTGGTAAAGTTATAGACACAAGTATGGGGCTTACTCCGCTTGATGGATTTATGATGGGGACAAGAAGTGGTTCTTTAGATCCTTCTGTTATAACATTTATAGCAGAGAAAGAAAATATGAGTCCTGAAGATATGAGTAATATGTTGAACAAAGAGTCTGGTTTGCTAGGAATTTCAGGTATATCAAATGATGACAGGGATATTTCAGATGCAGTTGTAAATGGGAACAAAAGGGCAAAATTAGCTCATGATATGCTTGAATACCAAATAACTAAATTTATTGGTGGATATATGGCAGCTTTAAAAGGCTGTGATGCTATTGTGTTTACAGCTGGATTGGGCGAAAACCAAGCAAGCCATAGACAAGTAGTATGTGATAATTTATCTTATATGGGAGTAAAAATTGATAAAGAGTTAAACAATATGATGGTAGCAGGTAAAGAAGGAAAGATATCAACACCTGATTCAAAAATTGCTGTATACGTTATTCCAACAAATGAAGAGCTATTAATTGCAAGGGATACACAAGATATTGTTAATAAGTTGTAAATAGTTTTAAAATTATTTTTAGTACTTAGCGTTTTAACTTTACATATATTAATTAATGTGATAAAATTCTTTTATATTAAGTGTGAAAGTAGTGATTATAATGATCTGTTCTAGATGTGGAAAAGAAAATCCTGAAGATTCTAACTATTGCATAGTATGTGGTGAAGAATTATCTCCAGAGGTTGTAGAACAAAAACCAAGCGATACACCAGATTATAATCAACAATCGATAAATAACTATATGACTTTTTCAATTATAACAACAATTTTAACAATGACATTTTGTTGTGGTCTTCCACTTGGGGTGATTGCCTTAATTTATTCTTCTCAAGTTAACAGTTATATAAAGGTTGGAGATATTAATAAGGCTATTGAAACATCTAAGAAAGCAAGAAAGTGGAACATTATTTCATTAATTGTTAGTATGTCATTATTTATAATTTTGCTATTTATATTACTTATGGTTGCTTTAGTATCTTTATCTTATTCGGGAGCTTATAGGTTCCATTACTTCTTTTGATTTATTTTAAAGGAGACTTAAGATGATTTGTCCTAAATGTGGTAAGAAGTATAACGAAGGTCAGACTATTTGTGAATCTTGCAATATAAGTTTAGTTAATAATACATATGAGATTGAAAATTTCAATAAAACTGTAAGTAGATATATGGTAATTTCTATATTAGCAACAATATTTTGTTGTATTCCCTTTGGAATAGTTGCCATAGTTTATTCTAGTAAAGCGTCTAAGCTATTATCTTTAGGGGATATTTCAAATGCAATGGTAGCATCTAAGAAAGCAAAAACATGGATTATAGTTGCTGTGGTTGTTGGTATAGTGGTTGGTTTAGTTTATTCTTTCTTGGCATTTATGGGAGCTTTTGCTTTTTACGGGTTATATTATTAGTATTGTGAATATAATTGTGATTAGGATTAGAGGTATTATGAATATTATAAAGAAATATCCACGAATATTTTTATCTTTATTAATTCTTTTAATGTGCTTGGGAATTGTATTTTTATATTTTAATGTTCCAGGAGAATCTAAATTGCTTCCTCCATGTATTTTTCATTATGTGACAAATTTATATTGTCCAGGTTGTGGAAGCGGTAGGGTGGCATACTCTCTTATTCATGGGGATATAGTTACAGCTTTAAGATGTAATATATTAACAGTTATATTTATTCCTATACTCGCTTATTCATTTTTAGTATTCTGTGTTAATACATATTCAAAAAGGCAACTAATGAAACAGATTAATTACAATCAAGTAAGTGCTACTATTATAGTGGTCACAATTATTGTATTTGGAATTTTAAGAAACATACCTTTTGCTCCGTTTTCTTATTTAGCGCCAATTAATTTAGTGTAATTTTTAAAAAAATATATATAAAAAGCAGAGTCATTTTTGACTCTGCTTCTTTTATTTGCTTTTAAATCCATTTGGATTTTGTTTTTGCCAGCGCCAGGAATCTTCACACATTTTGTAAAGGTCATATTCAGCTTTCCAACCTAGTTCAATATTTGCTTTACTTGGGTCTGAATAACATTCTGCTAAATCTCCGGCACGTCTTTCACCAATAACATAGTTAACTTTTTGACCACTTGCTTCTTCAAATGCATTAATAATTTCCAGGACGCTGTATCCATGTCCTCTTCCAAGGTTGTATGCTTCAACTCCTGTTGTAGACAAAATCTTCTCAATTGCTTTAATATGTCCTTTTGCTAAGTCTACTACATGAATATAGTCACGTATACATGTACCGTCTTTAGTATCATAGTCGTCACCAAAAACAGTGAGTTCTGGTAATTTACCTATAGCAACTCTTGAGATATATGGCATTAAATTGTTTGGTATTCCGTTTGGATCTTCTCCAATTAATCCGCTTTCATGTGCTCCTATAGGATTAAAGTATCTTAACAATGCAACAGACCAATCCATATCTGCAATATAAATATCACGAAGAATTTCTTCAATCATGTGTTTAGTTCTACCATATGGATTACTTACATCTCCAGTTTTCATCGTTTCTTTATGAGGAGAAGGATTATGGCCGTATACAGTTGCTGAAGAACTGAAAACCATATTCTTAACATTAAATTCTTGCATAACTTCACATAAGTTGATAGTCCCAGATATATTATTTTCATAATATAATAAAGGAAGTTTGCATGATTCCCCAACGGCTTTTAAACCTGCAAAATGTACAACTGCATCGATTTTATTTTCAGAGAAAACTTTTTTTAAGTCATTTTTATTTCTAATATCGCAGTCATATGCTTTAAGTTTTTTACCAGTTATTTTTTCTATTCTTGTTATGACTTCAGGTACGCTATTAGAATAATTATCAATAACAACAACGTCATACCCTGCATTTAAAAGTTCGATACAAGTGTGACTACCAATATATCCTGCGCCTCCGGCAGTTAATATTGTAGGCATAATTATCATCTCCTTATAAGTAAAAATGTAATTATAAAAAATTACGTGCTTATTATATAACAATTTTTTATTGTTGACAAGTTTCTATAAATCTAAGAATAGTTGATAGTATAGACATATTGTGCTAAAATATAACAGATTTATATATTTATGTAAGGGGAGAAAAGTTAGTTATGGATTATAAAGAAGAGTTTTTAAAAATATATAAAGAAAATATTAAAAGAAATGGGTCAAATGAATTATTGGAATGGCTTTTAAAAACAGATTTTTTTACAGCTCCTGCTAGTACAAAATTTCATTGCGCTTGTAATGGAGGGTTAGTACAGCATAGTGTAAGCGTTTATAATGTTTTAATGAATAAACATTTTAATGCCGATGAAGATAGCAATGAAAGTTTTGCAATATGTGCATTATTACATGATTTATGCAAAGCTCAGTTTTATAAAGTTACTACAAGAAATGTTAAAAATGAAGAGACTGGTAAATGGGAGAAACAACCATTTTATATGGTAGAGGATGTATTCCCATATGGGCATGGTGAAAAATCTGTTTTTTTAATAGAAAGGTTTATGAGACTTAAAACATCAGAAGCTATGGCGATAAGATGGCATATGGGAGGATTTGATGATACAGCTAAAGCTGGAGGATTTGCAATAAGTTTAGCATACGATAAATATCCTTTAGCAGTAAAATTACATCTTGCAGATTTAGAGTCGACATATTTAAATGAAAAGGATACATCATCTATTGAGAATAATCATTGACTCTATTAGTGTTTAATGATATAATCTTAATTATATTATGTGATATCTTATAGATATTCTTAATAATTATTAAACTATTTTTTACATTCCTTACCCTTTAATGGGTCTGATGTCCAGAAGGAGGTGCAACTTGAATGACTAAGTTAAAGAATTCTTATGAAACTGTTCTCGTGCTTTCTATGAAACTTGGTGAAGAGGGAATAGAAAACATGATAAAGAAGTTTCAAGATTTAATCGAAGCTAATGCTACATTAAATAATGTAGACAAATGGGGAAAACGTAGATTAGCTTATATGATTAATAAGGAAACAGAAGCTTACTATGTATTATTTGACTTTACAAGTGAAGCTGATTTTCCTGCAGAACTTGATCGTATTTATAAGATTACAGATGGCGTTCTTCGTTCATTGATAATCAAGAAAGAAAGTTAGAAGGTATTATTTAGTATGCTTAATAATGTGGTATTGATGGGCAGATTGGTTGCCGATCCGGAGCTTCGCCATACACCTAATGATGTTGCTGTAACAAGCTTTACACTTGCTGTGAATCGCAATTATGTTAAATCGGGTTCAGAACGTCAAACTGATTTTATTGATATTGTTGCTTGGAGATCAACTGCTGAATTTGTTAGCAGATATTTTCACAAAGGTCAATTAGTTGCAGTTCAAGGGTCGATACAAACTAGAACATATCAAGACAAAGATGGAAATAACCGTAAAGTTTTTGAAATTGTAGCTGATAATGTATATTTTGCTGAGTCTAAACGCGATAGTGCAAATTATAATAATGAGACATACAATAATAATGAAACAAGCGAAAATGGTGAGCAATTTAATACTTACACAAGTGGAGACACCGGAGATTTCCAAGAAGTTCCGTCGGATGATGATTTACCATTCTAAATTTTAAAATTAATGTATTTAATAATATGAAAAAAGGAGACTGACCTATAATGGCCGATAACAGACAAGACAAAGATAACCGCCGTTCAGGACGTAAAGGGCGCAGAAAAGTCTGTGGTTTCTGTGTAGATAAGGTAGAGAATATTGACTATAAAGATATAGCAAGACTTAGGAGATATGTTTCTGAAAGAGCTAAAATTCTTCCTCGCAGAGTCACAGGTACATGTGCACATCATCAACGTGATTTAACTATAGCAATAAAACGTGCACGCCATTTAGCATTACTACCATTTAGTAGTGACTAAAAGGTTGTATTTTCAGAATGAATTTAATAAAAAAGGCCATCTTTTAAGATGGCCTTTTTACTTATATTATGAGTCTTTTTTTAGCGCTCTTGAAAGCCAGATTTCGGCAATATCCATTGCGAGGTATAAACTTTCTTTTTCGCTAGTTTTAACAATTTTTTTTCTGGCACTTAAATCTGGATCTGTACTTATTAATTGAACGGAAACTGAAGTCGCTAATTTAATATCTTTAAGAGGCTTTTTATCTTTTATTTGTAGTTTTATTACATATTCATCAGTTAAGTTTCCGTAGTATATAGTGTCTTTACATCTAACAAGGGGTTTTCCTTTATATGTGAAAAATTTAGAACTGTTTGAGCTTTTAGTAGCCATAATCAACCCTCCGTATTTTAGTTTATAGATAAAATGATTAAATATAAATCATTAATGGTAATAATAAAATTTATTATATCATAATAAATGTAAATAGTAAAGAAGATGAAACGTTGTAGTTTATTTTCAATTTAGCTATTCTTGAAATTAGGTAATATGTATGATATAATAATCTGAAATATGGAAGGAAAGTTCTTTATGGAAAAAGAAAGTTTTAAGACTATATCTAAAAATAAGAAAGCATATCATGATTATTTTGTTCTTGAAAGTTATGAGGCAGGCATAGAATTAAAAGGAACAGAAGTAAAATCGCTGCGTCAAGGCAAAGTTAATTTGAAAGATTCTTGGTGTTCAGTTGTAGAAGGAGAAATTTTTATTAATGGTATGCATATAAGTAGTTATGAACATGGCAATATATTTAATAAAGATCCTATGAGAGTAAGAAAACTATTAATGCATAAACGTGAAATAATGAAGCTTTTTGGACTTGTAAAACAAGATGGCTGTTCTTTAGTTCCTTTGTCTATATATTTTAAAGGATCGAAAGTTAAGGTACAGCTGGGCTTGTGTAAAGGAAAAAAACTTTATGATAAGAGAGCAGAACTTCAAACTCGTGCTGCGAAACGCGATATTCAAAGAGCAGTGAAAGAGAGAAATAAATATTAATATGGGGGCGTAAAGGCTTCGACGGAGATTATAAGCCTTAGTAAGCGAGTAGCGGCGTGGACACGCTTTAAAATCCACATTTTTAAAAATTAAACAACAACGATAATTTTGCATACGCAGCCTAATTAGGCTGCCGTTCTTACTAGATAAACCGCGATCTAGATAAGAACGTCGATTAGCGGTGAACGTGAATTAGAGATGTCTTCGGCTTTAATCATGAATTAGGAGATACTGAAGTGCTTAGCCTGTCATTTGGCGAAACATGAAGGGAATTTTAAATAAATGACTATATTCGTAGAAAGCTTTGGTAAGTGATTTTCGGACAGGGGTTCGATTCCCCTCGCCTCCACCAATTTGAAAAAGTACATTTAGTATTAAATAAAAACTTAGGTTATAATATTTTACAATGTTTGTTATATATATTGCATATAAAAAGGCTTCAATTTATTGAAGCCTTTTTTGATTAAAATTAAAGAAATAATAGTTCAAATAATTTAATAGGGCATTAATGTTATTATAAAATTTATTGCCTTTATTTTATAATAGGATAAGGAATCTTAATGTATTAAAAATTGTAGTTAATATATATAATTAATCTTAATATGATTAGAAAATTTACAAATTATTAATGTAATTAATAGCAAATTAACAATAAAATTGCAATAAAATATTGTTTTTTCTATATAACTGTTGTATAATATATCTATAAAGTAGCAATGTTAGGGGGAGGCATTATGGCCAGACTGATTAAAACGAAATTTAAATATATTTCTAAAAAAATGTTAGCCATTTTTATGGTCACTGTAGTTGTAATTGTATGTGTGGTTTGGCGAATTGGAAGCCAAACTTTTAATGCTACAGGAACTAACTTTGTCGATGCAGCGAATGCTGACCATTGGGGCAGAAGCGATTTACGTGCATTTTTGAATCCAGGTTTAATTGATGGAGAGCAGAAGAATTATCTAGTAGATTCAACAAGCAATGAATCGAGTGTTAAATCTGGCTATGAGGAATATTTTACAGAAGCAGAATTAGAGCTTATAAGAAGTGGAATAGGATACACGACTGAAACTAAAAATTCAGCTACTAATGTAATGGAAAAAACTAAAGATAGATATTGGTTACCTAGTATTAACAGTGATGGTAGGTTATATTGGGGTACAGAAGATGTGTCGGATGAAAACACGGAGACATTTATTAATAATGATACATCTAATAGTATTTTAAATAAGAAGAATTATTATATTCCTGGCAGTTATGTTGATAGCAACAATGATGTTGGTTGGTCAAGGTCTAGTAAAGATGGCAAAGTTATGACAACAAATGGACTAAAGCTAGTAAATGAAACAGGTGGGGTAGCACCTATTCTTACAATATCTAAAAGCAAGTTTGATTATGCATCTGTAGCATGTGGTTCAAATATTGTAAAAAATAATTTAGGAAGGCTTGCAATAGAAGACTATGAAAACAGAAAAGATATTGCGATGTATCTAAAAAAATCAAATGCAGATTTTGAGAAAATTTCTAATATCGAAAAAGTTGAAAAAAATGGTAAATCCTTAAATATTAATTTTTATAATCAAGAAACAGGCAGAGTAGGTTCTTATATAATAGCTTGTATTTATAATGAAAGGAGTGCTTATTTATATTCTTATAAATGTAATAGTGATACAAAGCAAGTTACTATAAATACGGAAGAAAATGAATTAGAAAATTATAATGTAGACGTATGGATGGAAAAAGAAGTAGATGGAACTGTTAGCGAAATAGGCCAGATGTATACTGCTCCAGATAATAAATCCTTTAATGCTAAGTGTAAACTAATTGCTAGTAAAGATGAGATTTATGCTTCTTGGAATCTTACAGGAGAAAAAAATAGTGGATTTAATCAGAAAATATATTTAGGAAAAGCTGAAGGTCAATTAATTCCATTTTGGATATGTGGACAAATAGATGACGGTGGTAAAATTATTACTAATGGTAGCTATCTTGTGTTATATCAAGCGAGAACTATCAGTAGTGATAAAAATTATAATGAAAGTACAGAGAAATATACAGCAACCAGTGCAATGGGTGGTAAAAATGCTATACCAACTTTAACTATTGGAGATGGAAGTAAAAATGTTATTACCTGTTATGCAGGGTATGAAGGTTTACCGAATGATATACTTAAATATACAAATGGTACAGAAGGTGAAACACCTTCACAATATACTTGGTACTACTATAAGTTAGATAAAAATGACGGTACAGAAACAACTGCTACAGAGTGGATGACTGGTTTTCCAAAAGAAGTTGGAAAATATAAAGTTAAAGTAGCTGCAGACGCAACGGAGAATAATGCGGCTGTTGAAAGTAAGCAAGTTACCTTTGAAATTGTACCAAAGTTGGTGGGAATTGATGTGGAAAATTCTCAACAAAGTTATGTTGTAAATCAAACTTTTGATTCTAAGACGTTAAAAGTAACAGCTAATTTTTCTGATGGATCATCAAACATTGTGAAAGATGTTTTAATAACAGATAGTGAAGGTAACAATGTTGGTGACGATTATAAATTTGTTGAATCGAAAGATTATACCTTGACAATTAAATATACACAAACTACAGATACTGGTGTGATCTATGAAACAGCAAATGTAACTATTAATGTCATTGATAAAATTCTAAATAGTATAAATGCGATTGCTCGTGATGAGTTGAAATGTATTGAAGGAAAAGAACTTGATACAAGTGGAATAATAGTTACTGCTGAGTATAATGATGGAACTAGAGCAATTATATATAAAGATGATAAAGAGACAGAAGCGGCAGTAGGAGATATAAAAATTTTTCCCAAAAAATTTGAATATTCTAATGGTGAAACTCAGCAAGTAGGAATAAAGTATTCAGAGAGTGGAATTAATGAATTTTGTGATTTACCAGTTGCAGTGGAAAAAAAGAAATTAAGCAGTATAAAGGTTGTTCATAATCCAGTAAAAATGACTTATATACAAGGTGAAAATTTTGATCCGACAGGATTATCGGTTAAAGCTGTATATAATAATGGTAATGAAAGAGTACTAGAAAAAGAGGAATATAGTTATTCACCGGAAAGGTTTGATAATGTCGACGCAACGCCGACTAAAACTAATGTTACAATAACTTATACGGGAAGTGAGAAGGTAGCAGATTTTCTTACAGATGTTATAAATGACATAACTGTTAATCCTCCGCAAGTCACTGATATAGAAGTAGATACCACTCAAGGTTGGAGTGATACATATGTATCTGGGCAAGAATTTAGTACGGAAAACTTAATAGTGAATGCTATTTATAATAATGGAAATAAACGACAGCTTTCTCCAAAGTCTGAAGAAAAACAAGATGGTTATGAACATCCTAAAACTTTAACATTTGGTATGGAAAAATGTGATATTACTTATACAACAACAAATCCAGTAACTGGGAAGGAAGAGACTTTTATTAAATTAGTAGATGTACACGTATCACGAATTAGCTTTGATAGTATAAGTATAAAATCAGGACCAGATAAAATGAATTACGTTGAGGGACAGACATTTGATCCAACTGGTCTTATAGTTACAGCGAAACTAAGTGATCCAATAGCTGGTGCTGGAGCAGATTCAATAGATATAAAATCTTTTGGAGATGGATTTTGGTCGTTTGAACCCAATATACTTGTAAAAGGAACAACATCAGTTACAGTTAAGTACAATTTAGGAAGTAAACCAACTGCCAATATAGATGGTATTACGGTTGTTGAAAAAAAATTAGATTCAATTAATATAAAAAATCAACCTAATAACATTAGATATACTGTTGGAGCTAAATTTAATCCTGATGGCTTAAGTATAGTTGCTAAGTATAATGATGATTCAAGGAAAGAAGTAGAGTATAGTGACAGTATTATTGACGCACAATTTGTTTTTTCTCCTGAACAGTTAGATTTTAAATCAGAAGGAAATGATGTTACATCTCAAACAGTCAAGGTCAGCTATACTGATGTTTATGGTTCAGCATCTACTAATATAACTGTTTATAAAATTCCAAAGGTTCCTTCAAAGCTAGAAGTGCTTAATACTAGTAGTAATAAAACTAATTATACGTTAAATTATATGTCTCTAAATCTTTCAGACCAGTTACCACAATTTCTTTTTCTTCTCCATCAGTATAGGTTACCTTAAGTCTCAGTCCA
>OIYG01002359.1_pt1 | contig 12117 bp, 13 predicted proteins | sample 1587861 | NCBI WGS metagenome assembly OIYG01 (sample SAMN03283272) | human gut metagenome | biome: human-associated habitat; material: feces | host: Homo sapiens | place: Peru | collected 2012 | reverse complement strand
AGCGTTCGGTTCATACCCGAAAGGTCGAGGGTTCGATCCCCCCTCTCGCTACCAAAAGAACAGAGATAAATTCTCTGTTCTTTTTTTATAAAATTACAAATTGTAACAAAATATTACAAAATTGAATATTATATAATATAACAATAGTAAATGGAGGTGACTTTTATGGAACCACAAGATTGTTATTATGATAAAAAACCTGCTAAAAAAAGAAATTGCTTTGGTATTATTGCAACTATATTATTAGCATCTTTAGCTGTAGTAATTGGTTTAATTATAGGCGCGAATATTGCTGAAAGTGTTATTGCAGCATTATCATCAGTAATCGTTTTAGCCGTAGTATTGGGGCTACTTTTAATACTAACAATTGTATTTAAAATTTGTAAAAAAGATAAAAAATGTTGCTAATGATATTTTTTATAAAATGATTTGTTACGATTTCATATTATATAAAAAAGAAACAGAATAAAATTCTGTTTCTTTTTGTTTTAAAATTTATCTTTCTATACCATTTTCTTTTTTTTCTACTTTTATTCCTCTTTGTAATTGTTCTCTCATCTTATCTAATGTGTCTTTTCTTAACCCATTTGAGAAACCACCATTTTTCGATGTTTTGTTACCTTCTGATACTACTGCTGTTTCTATCTCTTTTACTAATTTATTTGCATCACTTTGCGCCTTTAATAAAGCTGGATCAGATATTTCAAAATTTTCATAAGAATCATCTATTCCTGTTCCAAATAAAGTATTTATGAAATTTTTAAATGTTATTTTTTCTTTTATTTGTTCCATAATTTCAACTTAAATAAAGTTGTTTTTCACCTCTCTATTTTATTAATATAAAACTTACATTAATATTATACCATACATTTACAAATAATGCAAATTTTTGATTCTATTTGTTAATTCATATAGTCTTTCAATTTCTTACTTCTACTAGGATGTCTTAATTTTCTTAATGCTTTTGCTTCTATTTGTCTTATTCTTTCACGTGTTACATCAAATTCTTTTCCGACTTCTTCTAGTGTTCTAGCTTTTCCGTCTTCTAATCCAAATCTTAGTTTTAATACCTTTGCTTCTCTTGGTGTTAATGTTCCCATAACTTCTTCTAATTGTTCCTTAAGCATTGTATATGCTGCTGCATCTTGTGGTGCTGGAGAATCATCATCTTGTATAAAGTCTCCTAGATGACTATCATCTTCTTCTCCTATTGGTGTTTCCAATGATACTGGATCTTGTGCTATTTTTTGAATTTCCATTACTTTTTCTACTGGCATTTCTAGTTCTTCTGCTATTTCTTCTGGACTTGGCTCTCTTCCTAATCTTTGTAATAATAATCTTGATGTACGTATTAATTTATTTATAGTTTCCACCATATGAACTGGTATTCTTATTGTCCTTGCTTGGTCTGCTATTGCTCTTGTTATTGCTTGTCTTATCCACCATGTTGCATAAGTACTAAATTTGTATCCTTTTTTGTAGTCAAATTTCTCAACAGCCTTTATTAACCCCATATTTCCTTCTTGTATTAAATCTAAGAATAGCATACCTCTACCAACATATTTTTTTGCTATACTTACAACTAGTCTTAAGTTTGATTCTGATAATTTCTTTTTAGCTTCTTCATCGCCTTCTAGAACTTTTTGTGCTAAGTCTAATTCTTCCTCATAAGTAAGAAGTGGGATTTTTCCTATTTCTCTTAAATACATTCTAACTGGATCGTCTACATTTATTCCATCTAATGATGCAAAACTATTATCATCTACTTTTATATCTTCTACTTCTTTTAAATCTTCTAAGTCTGGCTCTTCTTCTTCGAATTCATCTGCTAATATATCTACACCTATTTCTTCAAATTTATCAAATACTTTATCTATTTGTTCTGGATTAATATTATCTAATTTAGTAGCAAGTTCTGCATATGTCATTTTTCCATCTTTTGCTTTTTCTACTATATCTTTTACTTCATCTTTTATTTGTTCTTCTGTTTTTGTCTCTACCTTAGCTTCTTTTTTTGTTGCTTTTTTTGCTTTATTATCTTCTTTAATTTTTTCCTTCATTTCTTCCAATATTTCTTCTTTTTTCTTTCTTCCCATTAGATTTAACCTCCTACTTCATTTTAGCTAGTTTTATAATAAGTTCACTAAGCTTATTTTCTAAACTTGCTACTTCCTCTTGGGTTAAGTTTTTGCTATCTTCAAGCTTGTTTATAATCTCGTTTTTCTCATTTACGAGTTTATTTTTTTCATATATCTTTATTATATCCATTATTGCTTTATTATTGTCTGTAATATCATAGTCATCTGACATTATTTTAGTGATTTGATTTAGTATTTCTTCATCGCTTATACTATCTAAGATACTACTAATATTACTATTTCCTTTTTCAAATTCATCATACAATATCTTAGCAATTTTTTTGTTTGTTTCATATTTAAAATCTTCAACTGATATAACGTTTTTCAAACTATCATATGCATGTAGTTCTTCATTTAGTAATAAAGATATTGTCATGTTTTCTCTTCTTATTAAAGCTTCATTTGTTTCTGTATTAGTTTCTTTTTTAGGTTTTATATGTGTTATGTTTCTTTCTAGAACTTGACTTCCTTTTGAGTTTGCATATTGCAATTTGTTTGTTTGTGCATATATAGCTTCTTTTGAGACATCATAATCTTTAGAAATTCTTTCTATGTATATTTCTTTTTCTATATTGTTATCAACTTTTGATAAAATTTTTGAAACTTCGTTTAAGAATTTTATTTTATCACTCGCTGTATTTATATTTAACGATTTCTTTAGCATTTTTACTTTAAATTCTACTAATGATATTGAGTTATCTACACATCTATTAAATCTTCCTGTTCCATTTTTTATAACATATTCATCTGGATCTTTTACCGCAGGATCATCTAATTGCAATACTCTAACATCATATCCAAGATTTTGTAGTATTTCTAATCCTCTCATTGTTGCAGCTTGTCCTGCTCCATCTGCATCATATCCTATTATTATTTGACTTGCATATTTTCCAAGTAATCTTCCTTGGTGTTCTGTCAATGCTGTTCCTAATGATGCTACAACATTATTTATCCCTCTTTGATATAAGGATATTGCATCCATATATCCTTCTACTATGATTATTTTTTCCATTGGGTTTTTCTTAGCAACATTAAGTCCAAATAAGTTTCTTCCCTTACTATAAACTATGTTTTCTGGTGAATTTATGTATTTAGGTTTAGAATCGTCTAATACTCTTCCTCCAAAAGCTATAACTCTATCTCTTACATCTTTTATTGGAATCATAAATCTCTTTCTAAATCTATCTATAAATTGTCCATTGTTGTTTTTTAAAATCATACTAGATGCTAACATTTCTTCTTCTGTGAATCCATGTTTTACAAGTTCTCTATATAGCTCATCAAATTTTCCTGCATATCCTATGCTAAAAGTTTTTAATGTTTTATTATCCAATCTTCTCTTTTTTACATAGTCCTGTGCTGGTTTCGATGTTGGTTTATATAAATTTTCATGATAGAATTCTGCTGCAATTTTATTTATTTCATAGACTTTTGCTTTTAATTGTTGTTTCTTTGCATCTTCTCCATTATCTAAGGTTGGTAGTGCTATATTTGCTCTATCCGCAAGCATTTTTACACTTTCTACAAAATTTATATTTTCAATTTTGCTTAAAAAGTGAAACACATTTCCGCCTACACCGCACCCAAAGCAATGAAATATTTGCTTATCTGGAGAAACAGAAAAAGAAGGCGATTTTTCTTTATGAAATGGACATAGTCCAAAAAAGTTTCTACCGCTTCTTTTTAATACTACATATTGTGAGATTATATCTACTATATCGTTACTATTTCTTATTTCATCTAACAATTCATCACTATATCGTATCATTTTATAAACCTTTCTTTTATATATTACTATTCGACAGATATTTTTCAAATCCTTCTTTATGTTTACCAAATATTTATTCTACTATCAACTATCTTTTATTGTCTTTTCAACATTAATAAAATCCCTAGTTATCTAGGGATTTTAATTATTAATCTTCTGTTTCTTCAAATGGAATAAATTTATTTACTACACTTGATAAAGGTGATATACTATCTACATTTTCTACTTTGAATTCTTTGAATGATTGATTTATTTTGTTATCAACTATTCCTTCCATTTCTTCATATGAAGAATGTTCTGCTAATACTAATTCACTAACTAATATTTGCTTAGCATTTATTAGCATCTTCTTTTCTCCTGTAGATAATCCTTTTTCTTTTTGTTTAAAGCTTAAGTTTCTTACTACATCTGCCACTTCATATATGTCTCCACTTTTCATTTTGTCCATGTTGTCTCTATATCTTTTATTCCAATTCATTGACATTTCTGTTTGGTCTTCTTCTAATATTTCAAATACCTTATCTGCAGAAGTTTTATCTATAACATTTCTAACACCAATTTGTTCTGCTTTGCTTGTTGGTACCATTACTTTAACTTCTCCTGGCATTTTTAAAATATAATAAGATTGTTTTTCTCCTAAAATATCTTTTTCTTCTATTGCATCTATTGTTCCTGCTCCGTGCATTGGGTATACTATATAATCTCCTACATTAAACATGTAAATCATTCCTTTCAAAGACATAGTTTAGGACGTAAAAAAATAAGATTCAGTTGTGAAAAATATTTGATTGCTTTCTTTTGAATCATTATCGTTTTTATTTTCTAACTGTATTAATTATACTACATTTTTTGGTAAAAGTCAAAAGATTTGGAAGAAATATTTTATTTATTTTCTGCTTCTATATTTAGTAATCTATTATACTTACATACTCTGTCTGTTCTGCATGGTGCTCCTGATTTTATATACTTGCATCCTAGTGCTACTGCTAAATCTGCTATAGTTGTATCCTCTGTTTCTCCTGAACGATGAGAAATAATTGTTGTATAATTATTTCTTTTAGCTAAGTTAATTGCTTCTATTGTTTCTGATAATGTCCCTATCTGATTCGGTTTTATCAATATACTATTTGCTATTTTTTTCATTATTCCTTTTTGAAGCCTTTTAGGATTTGTAACAAACAAATCGTCACCTACTAATAAAATTTTATCTGATAGTTTACTTGTTAACTTTTCCCAGCCATACCAGTCTTCTTCTGCTAATCCATCTTCTATTGATATTATTGGATATTTATCTACTAACTCTGTATAATATTCTACCATCTCATCACTAGTTTTTATTTCTCCTGTTTTCCAGAATAAGTATGAACCTTCTTTTTCTATTTTCTCTGCTTCTTCATACATTTCTGTTGCTGCAATATCTAACGCTATTCCAACTTCTTGTCCTGGTGTATATCCTGCATTCTTTATTGCCTCTACCAGTAATTCTAATGCCTCTTCATCATTCGATAAATTTGGTGCAAATCCTCCTTCATCTCCTACAGCTGTTATTAAATTTCTATTTTTCAATATGTTTTTTAATTCATGATATATTTCTGATGCTGTTCTCATTTTATCTTTAAAACTTTTTCCACTTTTAGGAACTATCATAAATTCTTGGATATTCACTGTATTATCTGAATGTTTTCCTCCATTTAATATGTTCATCATAGGTATAGGCATTGTATTTGAGCTAATTCCACCTATATACCTATAAAATGGTAATTGTAGAGATTTTGCAGCTGCCTTAGCAACAGATACAGAAACTCCCAACATTGCATTTGCTCCAAGTTTTGCTTTATTGTCTGTTCCATCTAACTTTATTAATAAATCATCTATTATCTTTTGATTATATGGGCTCTTTCCAACCAACTCATTTTTTATGATTTCATTAACATTATTAACTGCTGTTTTTACACCTTTCCCATTATATCTTTCTTTATCATTATCTCTTAGTTCCACTGCTTCAAAACTTCCTGTAGAAGCTCCAGATGGAACAATACATCTTCCATAACTTCCATCATTTAAGTAAGTAGTAACTTGTACTGTTGGATTACCTCTAGAATCTAAAACCTCCAATGATTTTATGTTTTCAATTTTTATACAATCTTCCATAATATACCTCCTAGATACATTATTAACAGAAAACTATATTTTTATAAGCATAAAGCAAAAATAAACCCATCGGGTTTATTTTTGTATGGTTCTTAATTATTTTCTTTTTGTAAATAATAAATATTAATGGCTGGGGTACTGTGATTCGAACACAGGAATGTCGGAGTCAGAGTCCGATGCCTTACCGCTTGGCGATACCCCAATGTGTTTATTATAATATCATATTTTCTAAAAAAATACTAGTATTTTTTATAAAAAAGAGGAGCTATAATAGCTCCTCCAACCAGATGTAATATTAGTGGAATATATTTAGAATTACCACATATGGTAAAACCAAAGCTATGCCCATACATAGCGTTCCTGCTAATATTCTTATTATCCCTTTAGCTTCAAAGCCTATAAACCTTGCAAACAATGTTGCCGAAAAGATTAAATAAGCCATCATGCATGCCCAAGGGACTATACCTGTATTTCCTACAATTGCACATACAATTACAACCCAAAAGGTTATAAGCACGGCTGCAAGTGACACAAGTGTTCCTCCATCTGCTAGATTAGTTTTGTTGATTTTTTTCATAATGTTTAGGCCTCCTAATTTTTACTAATCTTATAAATATATTATATCATATTCTTATATTTTTCTCAAATTAGAAAACAATTCTATTTATAATATCAAAATACTTCTTTTTATTTTTTATATTCTTATTTATTATTTCATTAAATTTAATACAATGTGTTTTATATTTTAAGTGTGCAAATTCATGTATTAATATATATTCTATTGTTTGTTTATCATATTTCACTATATCTGGGTTTATTATTATATTTTGTTCTTCTATTATACATTCTGCCATTTTATTTGGTAATCTTTTTATTTCGTAATTCTCTGGTGCAAATCCTAGTTGTTTTCTTATTTTCTCCATTATTATTTCTATTTCTTTGTTTGCAACAACATCATATAATTTTTCTATTAATTTTAATAATATTTCTTCTCTATTTAGTTTTTTATATTTATTAGGTAAACTTATTTTTATGTTTCTTCCTTCTACCTCTAATGTTGGTTTTTTTAAGTTTTTATAGTTTATTATTACTTTGCAATCTTCACCTAATAATTGCACTATTTCGTTTCTTATATAGGCTTTTTCTTTACTTTCTTCATATTCTTTTAATTTATTTATTATCCAATTCTTTTTTTCTTCTATTATATTTTGAATTTGTCCTTGAGTATAATACCATGGGGCTTTAACAACAACTTCTCCGTTTTGTACTGATAAATATAATTCGTTATTTAAATTTTTGTTTACTGTATATGTTATTATATTATTCATATTAAGACCCCCATTTGTTTTGTTTTAGAACTTCTGTTCGCTTATTATTATACGAACATTTTTTTGTTTTGTCAATACTTTTTTATATTTTTCTCAAAAAAATGTTCGGTTTTTTAGAAAAATAAAACATAGAAAGTTTTAACCTTTCTATGTTTTACTTATTATTTTATTTGCTCTCTTATTTCTTTCATGTATCCTGTTAGTATTTCACAGCTTTCATCTAATTTTTTCTGATTTTCTTCTGACAATTTTAATTCTAATAATTCTCTTGCTCCATTACTATTTATTATTGTTGGCATTCCTATATATATGTCTTTATGTCCGTATTCTCCATTTAAGTATGATGATACTGTTAGTATTTCATTTGTATCATTTAATATATTTTTAACTATTTTAGCTAAACCTAAACCTATTCCGTAATATGTTGCCTTTTTTCTGTTTATTATTTCATATGCTGAATCTCTAACATCTACATATATTTTATCTAAGTCTTTTAAGTCTCTATTAGTGTCTTTCATAATATCTATCATTTTTTTACATCCTACATATGCATGTTCCCATGGAACAAATGATGAGTCACCGTGTTCTCCCATTACATATGCATGTATATTTTTGCTTGATACATCTAAATACTTTCCTATTTGATATCTTAATCTTGATGTATCTAGCGCTGTTCCTGAACCTATTACTCTATTTGTTGGGAATCCTGATACTTCTTGAACTACTTTAGTCATTATATCTACTGGATTTGATGCTATTAGGAATATTCCTTTAAATCCACTATTTACTATTTGTGTTGTTATATCTTTCATTATTTTAGCATTTACTTGTGATAATTCTAATCTTGTTTGTCCTGGTTTTTGATTTAATCCTGCTGTTATAACAACTATATCTGCATCTTTACATTCTGAATATTCTCCTGATTTTACTACCATATGACTTGGTGAACATGGTATACCATCTGATAAATCCATTGCTTCGCCTATTGCCTTGTCTTTTAATACATCTATTAATACTAATTCATTTACTCCTATTCCTTGGTTTACTATAGCATATGCCATACTCATTCCAACAAATCCTGTTCCTACTAAAACTACTTTTCTTTTTTCTATCATAAAAATCACCTTTCTTTTTCTTTATTTTTCCAATAAAAAATTATACCACTTTATTGTATTTAATTCAACAATAAAATGGTATAATTCAAAGATATTTTAAATAATGTTTTCTTCTATTATATATTTTAGATTTGATAACGCTTCACCTTTGTTGTACATTTCTTCAAATTCTTTTTTGCTTACCCATTTTTTGTCTTTTACTTCTCCATCTGTAAATTTTATTTTGTTTATTATTCCTTCATCTTTTATTGCATAGTATGCAAATAAGAAGTCTTGAAAGTTTTTGTCTCTTCTTTCTTTTTTTATTAATTTTAATTCTTCTTTTTTTAGTTTTATTCCTATTTCTTCTGCTGTTTCTCTTAATGCTGCATCTATTGGTTCTTCGTCCTTTAGTACAGATCCTCCTGTACATTCCCATTTTAGTGGATCTATTTGTTTTCTTTCTGATCTTTGTGTTAATAGTATTTTCCCTTGCTTTGTTATTATCCAAATATGCACAACTAAATGATATTCGTCTTCTTTTAGTTTATATTCTCCTCTTATACAAGTTTTTCCTGTTTTTTTCATATATTTATCATAGATATCCCACTTTTCTTTCATTTTTTCTCCATATTCTTTTGTTTTTTATATTGTAATATTAGTATTTATAATTGTCAATCATTTTGTTATACAATCACATATAAAAAAGATGACAATCCATTTTTGAATTGTCATCTTTTTTTGTTTATTCTATTTCATTGCTTCTTCTACTGCAACTGCAACAGCAACTGTTGCACCTACCATTGGGTTGTTACCCATTCCTATTAATCCCATCATTTCTACGTGTGCTGGTACTGAAGAACTTCCTGCAAATTGTGCATCTGAGTGCATTCTTCCCATTGTATCTGTCATTCCATATGATGCTGGTCCTGCTGCCATATTGTCTGGGTGTAATGTTCTACCTGTTCCACCACCAGATGCAACTGAGAAATATTTTTTACCTGCTTCTAATCTTTCTTTTTTATATGTTCCTGCTACTGGATGTTGGAATCTTGTTGGGTTTGTTGAATTTCCTGTTATAGAAACATCAACATCTTCTAACCACATTATTGCAACTCCTTCTCTAACATCATTTGCACCATAGCATCTTACTTTGCTTCTTTCACCTTCTGAATAAGCAATTTCTTCTACTACTTTTACTTTTCCTGTAAAGAAATCAAAATCTGTTTTTACATATGTAAATCCATTTATTCTTGATATTACTTGTGCTGCATCTTTTCCTAAACCATTTAAAATAACTTTTAAAGGTTCTTTTCTTACTTTATTTGCAGATTTAGCAATTCCTATAGCACCTTCTGCTGCTGCAAAAGATTCGTGTCCTGCTAAGAATGCAAAACATTTTGTATCTTCTGATAATAGCATTGAAGCTAAGTTACCATGGCCTAAACCAACTTTTCTATCATCTGCAACAGATCCTGGTATACAGAATGATTGTAAACCTTCTCCTATTGCTTTTGCTGCTTCATGAGCTTTTGTACATCCTTTTTTTATTGCTATTGCTGCACCTAATGTATATGCCCAAGCCGCATTTTCAAAACATATTGGTTGAACTCCTTTTACTATTTCATATGGGTTAAACCCTTTATCTGTACATATTTTTAATGCATCTTCAAAATCTTTTATTCCGTATTTTTCCATTACTGGTTTTATTTGATCAATTCTTCTTTCATAACTTTCAAATGTTACTGCCATTATTATTCCTCCTTAATTTTTATTTTTATTCTTGACGTGGATCAATAACTTTAACTGCTTCATCAAATCTTCCATATTTTCCTGAAGCTTTTTCTATTGCTTCCATTGGTTCTATTCCAGCTTTGATGTTATCCATCATTTTTCCTAGATTAACATATTTGTAACCGATTATTTGATTATCTTTATCTAGACCTATATCTGTTATATAACCTTCTGCTAATTCTAAGTATCTAGGACCTTTTATTGATGTACTATATATTGTACCAACTTGACTTCTATGTCCTTTTCCTAAATCTTCTAGTCCTGCTCCTATTGATAATCCACCTTCTGAGAAAGCTGATTGACTTCTACCATATACTATTTGTAAGAATAATTCTCTCATAGCAGTATTTATAGCATCACAAACTAAATCTGTATTTAATGCTTCTAATATTGTTTTTCCTACTAAAATTTCTCCTGCCATTGCAGCTGAATGTGTCATTCCGCTACATCCTATTGTTTCAACTAATGCTTCTTGGATAATTCCTTCTTTGATATTTAATGTTAATTTACATGCTCCTTGTTGTGGTGCACACCATCCTATACCATGTGTGAATCCAGAAATATCTTTAATTTCTTTTGCTTTTACCCATTTTCCTTCTTCTGGTATTGGTGCTGGTCCATGATCAACTCCCTTTGCAACTGGGCACATATTTTCTACTTCTTTTGAATAAATCATTTTAATTGCTCCTTTCAATTTGTTTATATATTAATTAATATTTTAATATCTGATTTTTTATATCTCTTTTGTCTTCTAAAGCTTTCATTTCATCTTCTTTTACATATCTTATATTACTATCTCTACTATTAGCTTTTATTGTTTGAAATGGTGCTTCATACATTGGTTCTGTATAGACTTTTGTTTTTTCTTTATTGTACTTACATTCTTGTAAGTATTCTTGTATTACTCTTTTTTCTTTTTTTGTATAACTTGTAATCGGAAATCCTAAGTATTTATATCTAAATATTATATGCCTTTCATAACTATTAAATCTTGAGTCATTTATGTCTTCATAATTATATTCAACATCAAACTTAAAATTGGCTATTGATATTACTATACTATACCATTTTTCCTCTCCTAATTTTATATGCATATTTCTTAATTTTTTTATTTCTGCATATAATTTATCTGCTAATTTATAATACTCTTCTTCATCTATATTAAATTTATTAGGAATTTCATATACGTTTACTGGCTTTTTCTTTAATACTCCTTTTGGCACATAATAAAAGTACATTTCACCAGTTTCCAAGTGATTTGGACGCTCTAATACAGAGGAATAAAGATATACTTTATCCCACTTTTCAGGAATCATGTAAAATAATTGTTTCTGTATTTGAGTGTAAATTTCTTTTATTTTAGAATCTGTTATCACTTATTAAATCCCCTTTATCTTTCGATTAAACTTTCTCCTGTCATTTCTTCTGGTTTTTCTAATCCCATTATATCTAACATTGTTGGTGCTAAGTCTGCAAGTTTTCCCTCTTTTAATTTTACATCATCCATTCCAACTAGTATTAATGGCACAGGATTCGTTGTATGTGCTGTGTGTGGTTCACCTGTTTTATAGTCTATCATTTGTTCTGCATTTCCATGATCTGCAGTTATTAATAATACACCATTTACTTTTTCTATTGATTTTACGATTTTACCTACACACTCATCTATAGCTTCTACTGCTTTAATAGCAGCTTCTAAACTTCCTGTATGTCCAACCATATCTGGATTAGCGAAATTTAATATTATTGCATCATATTTTTCGTTTTCTATTTGTTCTACTACATTTTTTGTTACTTCATATGCACTCATTTCTGGTTTCATATCATATGTTTCAACTTTTGGT
>OIYG01002357.1_pt1 | contig 12126 bp, 1 predicted proteins | sample 1587861 | NCBI WGS metagenome assembly OIYG01 (sample SAMN03283272) | human gut metagenome | biome: human-associated habitat; material: feces | host: Homo sapiens | place: Peru | collected 2012 | reverse complement strand
GGTAATATGGATGAAGATAAACTAAAAAATATATTAAAGAAGACAATGGAAAGCATAAAAACATATGAAAAAGAAACAACAAAGACAACAAATATTGATGTTGACACAGCAATAATAGAACTTGAACACTTAGACATAGAAAAGAAAATCGAAATAAAAATAAATGGAGAGGCAACAGAATACACGGTACAAGAATTAAAAGACAATAATGTTGTTACACAAACAGGTTCTAAATATTACATGGACTTAAACGCAGATATGTTTAAAAATAAGAAAACAATTGAAATAACATATTATCAGGTTTCTTTGTTAAATAATTAAATAAATAGAAGCAAAAAAAGACTTTGAATAGACAGAGTCTTTTTTGCTGTATCATGAAAAAATAATATGAAAAAAAATCAAAAAATGGTGTAAAATGTCATTGAAAATAAAAAAATGTTGTGGTAGAATATACTTAATAAATAATAGAAAAAAATAAAAAATAGATACAAAGGAGCTAGAAAAAAATGATAGGAAAAACACTTGAAAACAACAAGAAAATCAACAAGAGAAAGCTAATGGCTGTAATAGCCGTAATAATTGTGCTAATAGCAACAACGGTAGCATTATGTCTAAACAAAAAAGAAAAATTTGAAATCACTCCAGAAATAGCTAAATCAAGAGAATACACAACAGTAAAAGACGGAGACGCCAAAACAAACAGTAGCTATGTAGAATTTGACGCATTCTTTCTAAAAGACTTAGATGGAGATGGAACAGCAGATGCAATAAGAGGAACATGTAATGCAATAGGAAAAGAAGACACAGTATACATGGAATTAAAAGCCCTATCAAATGGTCAAATAGAAGATGGAGAAATCACAATAAACTCAGAAAATTTTTATTTCAAAACATCGCTAGTAAAAGATAACGAAATATATGAAAACTACATATCATCAAACACGCAAAAAATCAAACTAAACACCATAAAAAATGGAACACAAAAGATGATAACAGGATTAGTAAGAAGTGGAGATTATTCAAGCTCATCAGGAACAAACTCAGCAATAGGAAATAACATAAACAACTACTCAAAGAAAAACACAATAACATTTAAAGGAACACATGTAGCAGATGATGGAACAAGAACAGCAATAAACAAAACAATAACATTTGATGTAGACTGGTATGGAACAGCAGAAGCATCAATATATAACAGAAATACAGTAGTAGATGTAGAAGACATGTCAACAATGGTAAAAGACGGAAATCTAAACCTATCATTCACAATAGAAACAAGAGAAGATAAACAAGAGTTATTATTAAAAGGCTCATATATAGAGGCAAAAATACCAAACATGAATGGGTATGCACCAACAGAAGTTAGAGTATCAGGAAGAAATATAACATATGAATATAACAAAGACACACAAACATTAACAGCAAAAAGTGAAGCAAAAGTATCAGATACAGGAGATATAACATCAAATGCACATACAGGCACAACATGGACAGGAAATGGTTATAAAAGATACACAGAATATAATGTAACAGTAACATATCCAGGAGAAGCATATAATGTAGAAACAGAAAGCAATATAGAAATTTTAGTACCAGTAAAAGCATATTACGAAGCATACAACAACCCAAGTAGCCAATTCCAAAATCCATATGTAACAAATACACCAAACACAACAATAGCAGCAACATGGAGAAAATATGCAGGAGAAGCATACAGATTTGATATATATGTTGGAAGATATGTAGGTAGTCCTTATTCAAGATATGTAGTATCAAAAGAAAAGCCATACAAAATCTATAATGCAATATCAGAAGAAGAAACAGAAGACAGATATGATGTATCATGGAGAGTATATACAGGAACAGCAGGAGAAGGACAAAAAGTTATAATGAGAGAGTCAAAAACAGGACAAACAAAAACATCAGACTCATTTATAAAAACAGACAGTTCATCAGATTCAATGGCAGACTTAACAACAAATGTGGGAATAAGCTTTAGTGGAGCACAAAACTTCTTAGGAAGTGAAGGCTACATAAAGGTATATAATGATGATACAGATGAATTATTACTAAATATAACATCAAATGAATGGAATCAAAACAAAACATATTATTATGATGAACCTGTAAAACACATAAGAGTAGAAACAAGTGAAGCAAGTAAAAAATCATATTTATATGTAAATAATATAAAAGAACTAGATGATACAAAAATAACACAAAAATACACATTAAACCAATTTGAACAATTACAATATATACGTTCAACATTAGTAGGACAATTTGGAACAGCTGGCGAAGACACAAATGTTGCAAATGCATATTACGAAGCACCATTATCAACAGCAACAATATCAAGTGTAAGTGCAACAGTAATATCAACACAAGCAACACAAAATGAGAAAATAAAAATAAAAACAGGAGGAACAAGTTTTAATGAACAAAAATGGTTAAATGGTTCATTTTTACTAAGGCTCCCAAAGAATATAGAAGAATTAAATGTAAACAGTGTAAACATAAATGACTCATCAGTAAAAATACTTGGATGGGATGCATATGAGGAAAATGGATATTACTTTATAAAAATATTAACAGAAAACAATAGTGAAGCAACATACAGCATAGACATAGACTGTGATATAACATTAGACCCAAGACTAACAGACAGAAGTGATGAAATAACATTGTATGCAACAAATGAAGGTGCAATAAGATACTATAATGGAACAGCAGATATATATGATGTAAACGGAAACTTAAATACAACAGAACAAGTAGCAAAATCATCACTAGGAATAAGTATAGTATCACCAAAATCACTATTAACAAACCAAATAGCAAGTAACTATGATGGAAAAGGAAGTGTAGCAATAGCACCAAGAGTTGCAAAAACAGATAAAAACCAAAGAACAGCAACAGTAGAAGTTAATGTAACAAACAATTACTCAAGCAAAATAAGTGATATATTAATACAAGGTGTAATACCATTTAAGGGAAATAAATATATAATTGGAGATGGAGATTTAGGTTCAGACTTTAGTACATATATAACAAAAGCAATAGAAATCCCAGAAGCATTAAAATCAAGTACAACAATATATTATTCAACAAATGAAACACCAACAAAAGACTTAGCAGATTCAGCAAATGGATGGATATTAGCAGAAAATGTAACAGATTGGACAAAAATAAAAACATATATAATAAGCCTAGGAGATTACGCATTACAAGTCAATGAAAGTTATGGATTTACATATGAAATACATTTACCAGAAGGTGTGGAATATAACCAAATAAGCTATAGCCAACATGCAATATACTTCTCACTAAATACAACAGAAGGTAAATACCCAACATTAACATCAGCATCAAAACTAGGATTTATGATAGCAAAACAATATGATTTTGAAATAACAAAATACCAAGCAAACACAACAAAATTACTACCAGGAATAACATTTAGTATAAAAGAAGTTGAAACAGGAAAAGAAAGTATACGTACAACAAATGCACAAGGTAAATTAAGCTTAACAGGATTATATGCAGAAAGAAATTATGAAATAACAGAATTAAAAACAACAGAAGATTATGTAAGACTAGGAGATACAATTAGATTATATGCATCAGTAGATAACCAAGAACAATTACATATAAACTTCAAAAATGAAGATGGAACAACAGCACAACAACCAAGTTATATAAAAGATGCCCAAGTAGTAAAAGAAGCAGACAAAGATTATTTAATAAGTTTACAAATAGAAGATGAAGTAAAAGCAAGACTAATAATAACAAAATCAGATGAGGCAAGTGAAGCACTAAGGAATGTTAAATTCAGACTTAGTGGAAAAGGTAAAGGAAACCAGGATGCATCAGCAGGAGATGTTGGAGTAATCTTAACAACAAACTCAACAGGACAGATTAGTGCTTCAAGCCTATATCTTGGAGAAGAATATACATTACAAGAAACAAGAGCAACAGGATATTACTTAATAGAAGGACAAATTAAGTTTAGAATAACAGACCAAGGAAATGGCAATTTTAAACTAGATATAACAGAAGGTTCAAACAATGTTGGAAGTAGTTCAGTAACAGTAACAGACAGTATTCCAACAATAAAGATAGATTTACAGGATGAGAAAATACCAACTTATAATTTAAAAATAAACAAATACGAAAAAGACTCAGACAAACTTTTAGCAGGGGCACAATACTTGTTAAAAGGAGATGGACTACCAACAAATGGTAGAATATTAAAAACAGACTTAAATGGTACATTGGAAATTAACGGATTATATGAATATGTGGAAAGTGAAGGAACAGCAAAAGGTGGATTTACAGGAGAATACTTAATACAAGAAGTATATGCACCAGTAGGATATGCATTAGACTCAACAGAAATACGAATAAAAGCACAAAGAAATGCAAGTGGAGCATTAGAAGTAAGCATATTAACAGGAGAAGAAAAAATCAGAACAGTTGATGGAAATAAACAATATGGAGTAGAAAATGCAAGTACAGAAAGCCCAACAGTAACACTTTCATTAGAAGATCCACAAATATTTACATTACACAAAAAAGATGGAGAAACAGCAGAGAACATACCAGATGCAAAATTTGTTGTATATCAATTAGATGAGAATAGAAATGTAGTAGATTATGCAAAAGACCCAGCAGGGAACTACATAGGAACACTTGAAGGAATATTACCAATAACACCAACAATGACATCATCAGGAACAAATGCATGGACACAAAGAGAAGATGGAACATGGGAAAGTGGAGGAAAAGGTGTAAACAACTTAAGAACAGAATTACAGTCAAATGAATTTACAATAACAGAGAAAATGAAACTAGTATTTGACTGGGCAGTATCATCAGAAAGTGTAAGCTATGACTATGTATACTACACAATAAAAAATGTAAACACAGGAGCAACAATAGGAGGAGATGCAACAGGTTCAAAGATAGGTGGAAATGGCAGTATAACAGATTATAAAAAATTACAATTTACAACAGTGGAAAAAGAACTAGAACCAGGAACATATACAGTAACATTTACATATAGAAAAGATAGTTCAGCAAATTCAGGTTTAGATGCAGGATTTATTAAAAATCTACAAGTAAAGGGAGCAGATGAAGGAAAATATGTAGTAACAACAAATGACCTAGGAAAAGCAACATTAAATTTACCAGAAGGCTTATATAAATTAGTAGAAGTAGGTGCACCAGAAGGCTATGAATTATCAACACAAGAATACTATTTTGGTATAGGAGCATCAAAACCAAGAGTAACAGGATTTGGAACAGCATTCAAAGACCAAATATCAGGAAGTAAATGGGAAAAGATAAATGCAACATGTGAGACAAGTGATGGAGGACTAATAGCAGTAGGATATATGTATGAATCTACTATAAATCCTAAACTTGTATCAAATGGTAAAAAAGATGGATTAATCATCAAATACAACAAAGATGGAGAAATAGAATGGTATAAGAACTATGGTGGTAGTGAAGATGATGAGTTTACGAGTGTAAAAGAAATGGATGAGGTTGAAGTATATTATTATGTGTCTGGAACAACCTATAGTGCTGATTTTCAGAATATAGAAAATAATTCTAATTCAAAATTAGGAATTGCATTAAGGATAAATAAAAAAACAGGAGATATATCGAATTATAAAGCGGTGGCAGAAGCGAATATAGTTTGTGAACCTTTGGGCTCAGGAGAAGTTTTTTTAGTAGAGGAGGGTAATGGTGATATACAAGTAGGTACATATACGAAAACCCTTGGATTGACACCATCAGAATATGAGCCAGACATAATAGAATATAATAATGAAGCAAATGTATCAAATGTAAATGATAAAGTAGTTACAATAAATTTTACTGGAAATTTAAAAATCAATTCTTCAACTATCACATCAACAGGAAATTCACAAGATGCGATTGTAATAAAATATAGTCTCGAAGGAAAAATTGAGTGGCATCAACAAATAAAATCAACGAAAAATGTAGAATTATCAGGAATAACTGAAACAGAAGATGGAAACTTACTTGCATATGGTAGCTTTGATGGAACAGTAACAGTAGGAAGTGATACAGCAACATCAAAAGGTGGATATGACATAATGATGGCTAAATTTGATACATCAGGTAACTATATAGCAAATTCACTATTCACATTCGGAGGACCTCAAGACGATGTAGTATCATCAGTAAAAGCGACTAATGATGGAGGATTACTAGTAGGTGGATATCACTACTCAACAACAGTGGACATAGATGGAGATGGAGTAAATGATATAACACAAGTAAACAAAAGCACAACAGCAACACAATACTACTCAGATGGATTTGTGGTAAAATTCGATGGACAAGACCTAAGTGACACAGCAAAAATAACATTTGTAGACCAAATAGCAGGAACAGGATTTGAAGAAGTAACATCAGTAGCAGAAATGACAAACTCTAAAAACGAACCAGTATATGTAGCAGCAGGATGTTTTGATTCTCCAACAGTAGATGTAGCACAAGAAGAAGGAGTATTCACATCAAAAGGAAACACAGACTCATTCATAATAGGTTATGGAGATGTAACAAAAGAAGAAGAAATACCACAGACACAAGAAGTAACAGTAAATAACGACAAAAAGAAATTCAAAATAACAACACAAATAGAAACACTAGATGAATCAGGAAAAACAGTAGGTGGAACAATAACAGGTAACTATGGTGTATATGATAAAATAAACTACTTAGAACAAGAACACATACAATATGTAGAAAAAGTAACATATGGACAAAACAGTACAACAGCAAATCAAATAGTAATAACACCAGACACAGGATATAAAATAACATCAATAAAAATAAATGGAGAAGCATATGCATTCGTACCAGACTCAACAGGAAAAGTAACATTACCGGTATTTGAAAACATGCAAGAAGATAAGCATATAGAAGTAGCATTTAGTAACACAGTATCATCAGTAACAGTAAATCACTTATTATGGAACAATGGAGCAACAACAACACCATTAGCAGAAAGTGACTTCATAACAGGAACAATAGGAGAACAATACACAACATCACCAAATACAGACATTTCAAATTATGAACTAATAACAAATAAAGATTACTATGGAAACAACATACCAACAGGACTAAATGTAGATGACTACTATATACCAACAAATGCATATGGAACATACACAGCAGAAGAACAAACAGTACAATACTACTACAAAGAAAAAACATACACATTAACAGTAAATCATTACATAGAAGACACAACAACACAAGTACCAAGCAAGAATGGAGGAACAGTAAGTACAGTAGAAACAACAGGACACAAAAAAGGAGATGCATACACAACAACAGTATCAGCCGATATAGCATCAAATTATGAGCTAGTAAGTACTCCATCAAATGCAACAGGAACAATAAATGACAACACAACAGTAAACTACTATTACAGACTAAAGAACTCAGCAGGAATAATAGTACATCACTACATAAAAGACACAACAACACAAGTACCAAGCAAAAATGGTGGAACAGTGGCAGATGAAACAATACCAGCAGATGGAGGAGCAAAAGTAGGAGAAAGTTATACAACAACAGCATCAGCAGAAATAGCACCAAACTATCAACTAGTAAGCACCCCATCAAATGCAACAGGAACATATGGAGAAGAAGTAATAGAAGTAACATACTACTATGAAATGGTAGACCCAACAATAGGAAACAAAATAAGTAAATCAGGACCAAACAGCATAACAGAAGAAACAGAAAATGTAACATACACAATAACATATGAATCAAATGCGACAGACTACATAGGAAAAGCCCAAGTAAAACTAGTAGACCAATTACCATTTGAAATAGACACAGACAAGCCATATCAATTATCAGGAGGAACATATGATGCAACAACAAAAACAGTAACATGGGACAGTTACTTATATGATTTAGATACATACAATGGAACCTCAGATATAACAATAACAAAAACAATAAGCTTCACATACAAAAATATGGACTTCAGTAAAAACGAAATGGAAAACAAAGCATTTGGAACAACAACACTACTAGAAACAGGCAAAAAAGTATCAGTAGACACAGCATCTAAAACAACATATCAATTTGACACAGACATATCAGTAACTAAAAAATGGAATGATAATAATGATGCACTAAAAATAAGACCAACATCAGTAAATGTAACACTAGAAGCAACAAATGCAACAATACCAGACAATGTAACCAAAACAGTAACACTAGACAATAGTAACAACTGGACACACTCATGGGCAGGACTAGAAAAATATAATAGTGCAGGAGAGCTAATAGATTACAAAGTAACAGAAGAAGCATTAACAGGAAACCTAGCAATAGTATATAGAGCAGAAGCAACAAAAGATGCATCAAACAACTGGACAATAACAAACACATATCATGAGCCAGAGAACAATACACAAAACATAGAAGTAGAAAAACAATGGGTAGATAACAATGATTCAGCACAAAAGAGACCAGAAAGTATAATAATAGAACTATACCAAGGAGACTCAACAAAAGTATATCAACAATATGAACTAAATGTAGGAACAGAAAGCTCACACATATTCCAAGTAGCAAAATACGACAATAAAGGATATGAGATAGAATATAACGTAAAAGAAAAAGAAAAGAATTCTGGAGACCTACAATTCTATAAAAACAATATACAAAAAGTAGGAGACAAATATGTAATAACAAACACATTTGAAGTTGAATCAGGAGGAAAAACAATAACAGTAGAAAAGAAATGGTCAGATAACAACAATGCAAACCAAAAGAGACCATCAAGCATAAGAATAGTAATACAAAAAGGAGAAAAACAAGAAGTAACAAGTTATACCCTAAACACAGCAACAGAAACAAGTCACACATTTGAATTAGATAGATATGACTCAAATGGAAATGAAATAACATATATAGTAGATGAACAAGAAGTAACAAAAGACGACTTGAAATTCTACACAAAAGAAATAAAACAAGACTCAGCTGATAAATACACAATAACAAACACATTCACAGTACCAGACGAAAAAGTATCAGTAACAGCAAAAAAAGAATGGGTAGACAATACAACACAATCAAAACGTAGACCAGACAGTATAATAATAAAACTACTAAATGGAACAGCAGAAGTAGACACAGCAATAGCAAACAACACAAACAACTGGAAAGTAACATTTAATGACCTACCAAAATATGACAGCACAGGAACAGAAATAACATATAGAATAGACGAAGCAGAAGTAAAAGAAGGAGACTTAAAATTCTATACAAAGAGCATAAATGGATATACAATAACAAACACATTCACATTACCAGCAGACAATACAAAAACAGTAAAAGCAATAAAAACATGGAATGACAACAACAAAAACAGAGTAAGCAAAATAACACTAGTCTTAACAGGAGATGGACAAAAATACACAAAAACAATATCAAATGCTCAAGTAGACCCAACAAATACAAACAACTGGGTAGCAGAATTTGAAGTACCAATATATAATGCAAATGGAGAAGAAATACAATACACACTAGGAGAACAAGCAGTAAACAAAGGAGAATTAGATTACTATATAGCAACAGTAGATGGATACACAATAACAAATACTCTAATAATAGAAGAAAGTGGAATATCAAAAACAGCACCAAATGAAATAACAGACTTAGACAGTACAATAAACTACCAAATAGAATATGATGTAACACTAAATGATGTATACCAAGAAAATGCAGAAATAACAATAACAGACACACTACCATATAAGATAGATGAAACAAAAGAATATAACCTAGACGGAGGAAAATATGACGCAACAGCAAAAACAATAACATGGAAAGGAACATACAACATAGCAGACAACTCTATCACATGGGAAAACAGTGGAAAAGAAATGCTAAGAACAAAACTACAAATAACCAAAAACATCTCACTTGTATATGAAAACATACCAATAGAAGTAACAGACACAAAAATAACAAACAATGTACAAGGAAAAATAGAACTAGCAACAGGAGCAATAGACACCAAAGAAACATCAATAGACACAACAACAAACTTCAAGAAAAACATAACAATAGAAAAACAATGGGTAGGAGATTCTAAAACAGATGAAGGAGGAAACACAGTAGTAACAGGAAGGCCAGACGAAATCACAGTACAACTATTAGCAGATGGAGTACTAACAAGAACAGTAAAACTAAATATCCAAGGCTCATGGCAAAATGAGATAACAAACCTACCAAAATACAATGAAACGACAAGACAACCAATACAATATAGTGTTACAGAGGCAACAGTACCAGACGGCTATTACTTAGGTAACATAGAACAAAATACTGTAGAAGGAGGTGAAAAGTTTACTGTAACAAATTCTAAGTATGGAAAAATACTACTAACAAAAGTAGACAACAGTGATAACAGCATAAAACTGGGAGGAGCAGAGTTTAAGCTTGAGAAACTAAAAGAAGACAACACAACAGATGAAAGCTTTACACCAATAACGAAAACTACCTCAACAGAAGAAGCAACACTTGGACAAGTAGAATTCACAGAATTAGAATATGGCAAATACAAACTAACAGAAACAAAAGCACCAGACGGATACCACTTACTAAGGTACACAATTGATGTAGAAATATCAGGAGCAAATGCTGAACAAGAGCTAACAGTAGCAGACAAAGCAAAACCAGCATTACCAGCAACTGGAGGAATTGGATCAATAATACTAATAGTATTTGGTACAGCAGTATTAAGTATAGTAATAAAGAAAAAGATACAAAGAGAAAAAGGAGAAAAAATAAGATGAAAAGAAACACAAAGATAATATCAATGGTTTTAATGTTTGTCATGCTTATAGCAGTACTAGGTACTGCTGTAAGAGCAGACGACAGATACACAAGAACAACAGGTTCTTTACAATTAACAAAATACGAAACGGGAACAAATGCAGAAGGAGCATACCATAAAGTATTAGAAGGAGTAACATTTGAAATATACAAAGTAGGAGATACAGAAACATCAACAGCAACACCGGGAACAGGAAAAATAGCAACAAAAACAACAAATGCAGAGGGTATAGTAAAATTTGATGACTTAGCACTAGGAAGATACTTAGTAGTAGAATCAGATGCACCAGCAAACGTAGTACAAAAAATAGCAAACTTCTTAGTAGACATCCCAATGACAAATGCAACAGGAGATGGAATAGTATATGATGTAGAATTACAACCAAAGAACTCAACAGCATATGGAGGATTCACACTAGTAAAACAAGATGAAAATGGAAATCCACTAGAAGGAGTAATATTCAAAGTACAAAAGAAAAATGGAGCAACATGGGCAGACTATGCAACACAACAAACATTAGGAACAAATGCACAAGGAGCAATAACACTAACAGGATTACCAGAAGGAACATATAGAATGATAGAAACAGGACTAGGAAACAATGATGGATATATCCTAGACAATGAAACAGCATATGAATTCACAGTAAAACTAAACACAGCAACAGGAGTAACAGAAGTAACACCAGACCAAACAACAGTAACAAACCAAAAACCAACAGTATCAAAAGAAATAACAAGCATAACAAACAGCACAACAGGAAGAGCAGATGGAACAAACAGTGCAAACAAAGGAGACACAATCAAATACACAATAACAGCACAAGTACCAAACAAAACAATAGCAAGACTAAATACATATAAAGTAATAGACGAAATGGATAATGGACTAACATTTGTAGAAGGAACAGCAACAGCAGTAGGAGTAAAAGAAAACAGCACAGAAACAGCAATAACACCAACAATAACAAAAACAGCAAAAGGATTTGAAGCAACATTCACAAATGCAGACCTAGCAGCATACAAAACAATAAAAATAACATATGATGCAAAACTAGGAGAAGGAACAACACAACCAACAACATATAACAACAAAGCAACACTACAATACTCAAATGTAGTAAAAACAGACTATGCAGGAAACACAAACACAGATACACCAAAAACAACAGAAAATTCAACACCATTAAAAACAGGAGGATTCAAAATAGAAAAACG
>OIYG01002352.1_pt1 | contig 12156 bp, 9 predicted proteins | sample 1587861 | NCBI WGS metagenome assembly OIYG01 (sample SAMN03283272) | human gut metagenome | biome: human-associated habitat; material: feces | host: Homo sapiens | place: Peru | collected 2012 | reverse complement strand
AGCAGGGTCGATGATGTAGAGCACCTCATACTTACCGGTGATCTTAGCCATGTTGTTTGCACCTCCTTTTGGACTTTTGGCCCCCGTTCGCGCCGGGAGCAAGGATATCCGCACACGCGGACTGAATTATTTTACAGGAAAGTTTCCGGAAAGTCAAGTATTTTTTGAGAATGAACGGGAATTGTGCGGTGTTGCCCTAAATTCCAATTTGTCTCCGGAATTGCTTGACGGGGGATATGGGATGGTGTATGATATTTGTAAACATTTGGGCGAATGAACGGGGGTGGTTTTGTGGCGGAAAACCGATATCAGAATTCGGCGCTGTGGTTTTACAACACTTACGTAGCGCCGAATCTGGGCGAGGCCCGGGTCTATGTGGATGAGGCTATCCGGCAGCGGCAGGCGCCCCAACCGGAGACTACCGTCCTTCCGTCCCTTCTGAAAGCCGCCCGGTCTCTGGAGCAGCAGAGCCTGTACGCCTGGCAGAGCCGGGAGCTGGTCTTTCTGAAGCAGGCAAAGCTTCTTGTGAACTACGAGGACGACTGTCCCTGCAGCCACGCCTCCGCCCGGTATTACCCCACCTATCAGTCCCTGACGGATGCGGAACTGCGGGGCTACTTCACCTGGCGCACCCAACTGCGGAAAGGCGACCTGCAAAAAGCCCCCTCGACCTTCGCCTTTCTTTACATTTATGAGATTCTGAATCAGGTAGGCGTGGAAAACCCGGCGGAGGGCTACGAAAAGCTTCGGCGGTTCCGGGCGGAATATGTACCGCTGGATAATACGGTGGAGCGGTATCTGGACACGTGGATGTCTGACTACGTGCTGTACTACGATCTTCCGGCATCTCTCCTGCAGGAATCCAAACCGGCCTCCTTTGACCGGCAGCTGGTCACCCTCGCGGAAATTGACCGGCACACCGACGCTGAAATTGCGGAAGCTGTCCGCAGTCTCGCGCCCAGGTGGCTGGGACGTTCCCGCTTTTATGCGCAGAACACGCAGGATATGGACCGGGTGCTTGCCCGGGTACTGCGGGGCATTTCCGCCCACTATGACGCCCGGTGCAAGCGGACCATGGTGGAGTTTTTCTTTGGGCCCCGGCACTGTCAGGCTTTTCGGCCCTTTGAATCCGCTGTCTTTGTGAACAAGGTTCCCCAGCGGGACCGGGATGTTTCGGTCAGCCCCCTGCGGGTCTGTCACTGCCGTCAGGGGCACTGGACGGCGGAGGGCTACAGTCTCTATACCCTGCCCTCGGGCAAGCTGGAAAGCTTTACCAAAGCGGTAGACTGCGCCATGCGGGATGCCTGCGGAGACAGGCACCCGGTAAAGCAGACCATGGATACCAAATGGATCCTGAAGCTGATCGATACGGAGATTCAGACGCTGCTGGGTGAAAAAAAGCAGGCGGAGCAGAAAAAACTCCGTCTGGATTTCGGCAAGCTGGACGCCATCCGGAAAAATGCCGACATCACCCGGGAGAAGCTGATCGTGGACGAGGACGAGGCTCCGCTCCCGGAGATACTCCCCGTAGAGGCTCCGGCAGTACCGGCTGCCCCTCTGCCGGAGGTTCCCGGCTGCCCCCTGAACGGACAGGAGCTTCGCTTCCTTCGGTGCCTGCTCACAGGCGAACCCACCGACTGGCTCCGGCAGGAGGGCGGGCTTCCCGCCGTTCTCGCCGATAGCATCAACGAAAAGCTGTACGACACCTTTGCCGACACGGTGCTCACCGTGGAGGACTGCCCCACGGTCATCGAAGATTACGCAGACGAACTGAAAGAGATGGTTTCCCTATGAAAATTCCCAAACGAATTGCCCAGACCCTGATCAACTCCCTGAAAGGCGGCGTTGTTCCCCGGGTGGGGCTTCCCTATATTACGGTAGGCAGAAAGGAAGAAATTGACGCCCTGCTCCACGATGTGGACATGATCGCCGACGGCGGCGCTTCCTTCCGGTTCATCGTGGGCAAATACGGCAGCGGCAAAAGCTTTCTGCTGCAAACCATCCGCAGCTACGTAATGGCGAAAAACTTTGTGGTGGTGGATGCCGATCTGTCCCCCGAGCGGCGCCTGCAGGGCACCCGGGGGCAGGGACTTGCCACCTACAAGGAGCTTATCCGGAACATGTCCACCAAAACGAAGCCCGAGGGCGGTGCGCTTCCCCTGATTCTGGATCGGTGGATCAGCAGCGTCCAGCAGGAGGTCATGGTCTCCGCCGGGCTTTCCGTCACAGACCCGGGACTGAACAAAGCCGTTGAAGCCCGGATCGCGCAGGTGGTATGCTCCCTGAACGAGATGGTCCACGGCTTTGATTTTGCGCGGCTCCTGACCGTCTACTACCGGGCAGGTCTTGCCGGAGACGAGGAAACCAAAGCAAAGGTGCTCAAGTGGTTCCGGGGCGAATACGGCACGAAAAGTGAAGCAAAGCAGGAGCTGGGCGTGAACATCATCATCACCGATGACGACTGGTATGAATATCTGAAGCTTTTTGCCTGCTTTCTGACCCAGGCGGGCTACGCGGGACTTCTGGTGCTCATTGACGAGCTGGTGAATATCTACAAAATTCCCAACGCCATCACCCGGCAGTATAACTACGAGAAGATTCTCACCATGTACAACGACGCCATGCAGGGCAAGGCCCATCATCTGGGCTTTCTTCTGGGCGGCACCCCCCAGTGCATGGAGGATCCCCGGCGGGGCGTTTACAGCTATGAGGCCCTCCGCTCCCGGCTTGCCGAGGGGCACTTTTCCGCCGGGTACAAGGACCTGCTTTCCCCCGTGATCCGGCTCCAGCCCCTGACCAACGAGGAAATGCTGATCCTCGTAGAAAAGCTGGCGGACATTCACGCTCAGCTGTATGACTATCCCCAGATCGTCGGACAGCAGGACATGGTGGATTTTATTGAAATTGAATTCGGCAGAATCGGCGCGGACAGCCACATCACCCCCCGGGAAGTGATCCGGGACTTTATTGAGGTGCTGGACATTGTATACCAGAATCCCGAGATAAAGGTTCGGCAGCTTCTGGGCTCCGACGACTTCCGGTTTTCCCAAAATGCCGTCCTGTCCGACGCGAAGGAAACGGAATTTGCGGAATTTGAGCTGTAAAGAACCCCGGCCGGGACTTTTTCGGAGGATCCTTCCCCGAAAAAGCTCCGGCCGGGTCATTTTTATGAAAGGATAACGAAAAAGCACCCGCAGAAAGCAGGTGCTTTTGGTAAATAGCCTTAACTTTAATAGAATGCACCCCCAGACGCTTAGGGGGTGCATTTACAATTTAAGGGAAAGTAGTGATTTTTATCGTTGCTCTTTACTTACGGCACAGGCAAGAATATACACAGTCATCGACCACAAAGAATTTCAGAAAAGTATCCTTTTAAGAAATGCCGATACTCCGGATGATCGGATGCGTTCTCATATTCTTCCAAAATAGTCTTTTTGTTCCATGCTCTCATTTTATCATTCATTTCTTCATATCGGATAATAGTAAGCAGACCTTCTCGTTCCGCCTGTAAAATTGCTTCATAGGCATCCGGGATAAACTCCACACTGGATATATCGACCGGTATGCTACTGGTAGCGACATCCGGTATTTGAACCGAAAAACCGGAATCTGAAATGGTCTCGGCAGAATAAATATAACCGGATACGCCTTTGTATGTGCTTATCAGAGCATTGGGATAATACTCTTCCAACCGTTGCCGCCCATCTTTACCAAAACCATACGGCCCCCATTTTTGGCATTTTCCATCATAAGAAAAGCCGGTTTCCACGCAATACTTTTCAACGGAATTGCTCAAATAGACCAATACGTTTTCTCTTTTTGTGGAAAAATAAACCAAAGGAATACCATGATTCGAACTCTGCGGCGTTAGTTGTGTAATACCCTTAACAGATGATGCGTGATAGTACATTAGCTTTCTTTCCTTCTAACGTAATTTATTCCAAGCGCTTTTCGACGGTGTACAGGTACTCGGAAAACTCTCGCATAGGTATATCTTCATTTTAGCAGGTAACCAGCGCCTAAACAATAGAAAAAGTCCACCGTAATTCTATCAAAATTACGGTGGACTTATGGCAGAGGATGAGGGATTCGAACCCCCGCAAACGGAGTCAGAGTCCGGTGTGCTACCGTTACACAAATCCTCTATATCCCTGTGGGAACGTTCCTATTATATCCAATCTTTCAGAAAAGTCAAGGAAAATTTTCCGGGTTCCCGGGAAATTTTTTACGGGTGGCATTTGGGGAAGAAAACACCCGGTTTCGCAGTTTTTCCGCCGGGAGAGTTTTCCTTCTGTTATGGAGCCGGGAAGCGGCCTGCGCCGAGGCATTCTCCCCATTTTTCCGGTTTCTTTTGCATTTAAGCGGTTCTTAAGAAAGCAGCCCCTTTTATCTTAAAAGTTCCGGTGTTATAATGGGCACAGAAAGTACGGGAGCCGGGGAACCGGCTTCCTGAGAAGTTGGGGAGGAAGGAATATGTACAACATTCTGATCTGCGACGACCAGCCGGATATTGTGAATGCGCTGAAAATTTATCTCAGCCCCGAGGGCTACCACCTGCTGGAGGCCTTTAACGGGAAGGAAGCGCTGGAGATCGTCAAAAATAACGACATTCATCTGATCCTGCTGGACGTGATGATGCCCGGCATGGACGGCATTACCGCCACCGCAAAGATCCGGGAATTTTCCAATGTGCCCATTATTCTGCTCACCGCCAAGTCCGAAACCGAGGACAAGGTGCTGGGGCTGAACGTAGGCGCGGACGACTACATTACAAAGCCCTTCGCGCCGGTAGAGGTGCTGGCACGGGTCCGCTCCCAGCTGCGGCGGTATGCCCGGCTGGGCAGCCGTCCGGAGGAAAATCCGGGAGAGCTGACCCTGGGCGGTATTTCTCTGAACGACCGCACCAAGACCGTCACCGTAGAGGGTGAGCCGGTAGCGCTGACCCCCACCGAATTTGCCATTCTGCACCTGCTGATGAAGAATCCCGGAAAGGTATTCTCCACCAAGGTACTCTATGAATCCGTGTGGCAGGAAGCCGCCCTCGGTACCGAGGGCGCCGTGGCAGTGCATATCCGCCACCTGCGGGAAAAGATCGAGATCAACCCCTCCGAGCCCCGGTACCTGAAGGTCGTCTGGGGACAGGGGTACAAGCTGGAAGGAGGCAAATGAGTTGAAGAACCACATTGCCTTCAAATTTCTGGCGATTCTGCTGGCAGCATTCTTTCTCCTGAGCGCCGGGATCTGCGCCGCCGGGATCATTGCCATTGCCGCCATGGATCTGGCGCCGGGGCAAACCGTGCAGGAGCGGTATGAGCAGGAGCTGCAGGACCGCTTTTTCCATCCGGCAGAGATCATTGCCCAGCGGTACGCCACCAAAACCATCGGAGGCGGCTCATCGCAGCTGGTAAATACCTGGTTCACCACCTGGTCCGTTGTGGAGGGCTATAAGATTGCGGACGAGGCGGGAACGGTTCTGGAAAGCACCGGCACCTGGACGGACTGCAAAACGCTCTCCTTCTCCTTTGCCTCGGTGGATTACATTCAGGTCGTAAACCCCAATCTGGATACCACCACGGCAGAAGATGCCCGGAACGCACCGGCGCCGGGAGAAACGGCTCCGGACGGTCCGGTCGAGGTCATGGAAACCGTGCCGGATGAGCCTGTCACGTACGAGGAAACAGAGCGCCCCGCGGAGTCCCCGGCGGTGGACGCCATCGAGGCCTTTTACAACGCCCGGCAGGGAGACGCAGATGAGATTTTTACCGGTACTTATTCACTGGAAAACGGTTCGTACCGGACCTTCTCCTACCGGGTCGCCCAGTCCCCTGCCTATCAGGTGACCCTTTCCATCGATGGCATGGACGCCACCGAGCCCCTCTGGGAATTTATGGAGCTGGTGTATGCAAACCGGACTTACCTGATGGTCGGTCTGGGAGTGAGTCTGCTTCTCTTTGCCCTGCTGGCGGCATACCTCTGCTGCACCGCCGGCAGAAAGCCCGGCAGCGACGAGGTGCATCCGGGCGGCCTGAACCGGATGCCGCTGGATCTGTACGCCGTCATCGTCGCCGCAGGACTCTGGTGCATGGCGGCGCTGCTGGTTCCCCGGATGGGTTCTCTGCTTGGTATGGAGCAGAGTCTGGTTCTCTCCATTCTGGGCTACGGCGGCTACGGATGCAGCCTTCTCGTGGTGGCCTTCTGCTTTGCCTTTGCCGCTCAGGTCAAGACGCCCGGTGCCTACTGGTGGAATAACAGCGTCTGCGGACGGTGCTGGAATCTGCTGGTCCGGATTCTCAAGTGGTGCTGGCAGACGATTCCCGCAGCGCTGAAATGGACATGGAATCTGGTACGGAACCTTCTGCGCCGGATATTCGGCACGCTGGACCGGGGACTTCGGGCCATTGGGCGCGGAGTACGCCGGATGTACGGCATGCTGCCCCTGATCTGGCAGTGGATCGTAGCCATTCCCCTGCTATTCCTGCTGCTTCTTGTGAACATCGGCTCGGCAGGCAATCTTGGAATTCTGCTGCGGCTGGGCGTGGTCGGTCTTGTCACCGTCTACTTTGCCTTCTCCTTCGGCACCCTCCTTTCCGGCGCCCAGCGGATGTGCGACGGCGATCTGGAGAGCAAGGTGGACAGCCGGTACCTCATCGGCTGCTTCCGGGAATTTGCCGATTCTCTCAACAGTCTGTCCGACGTGGCGGTGGTTGCCGCCCGGGAGCAGTCCAAATCCGAGCGGATGCGCTCCGAGCTGATCACCAACGTGAGCCACGACATCAAGACCCCTCTGACCTCCATTATCAACTATGTGGATCTGCTGCAAATGCCCCACACACCGGAGCAGGAGGAAGAGTGGCTGGCCGTGCTGAACCGCCAGTCCGGGCGGCTCAAGAAGCTCATTGAGGATCTGATCGAAATGAGCAAGGCCGCCTCCGGCTCCCTGCCCGTGGACATTGTGGAACTGGATGCGGGCGAAGCCGTCAATCAGGCGCTGGGGGAATTTGCGGATAAGCTTGCCGCGGCGGAGCTGACCCCCGTGTTCCACGCACCGGAGAACCCGGTATTCATGCGGGCGGACGGGCGGCTGGTGTGGCGGGCCATGAGTAACCTTCTGAGCAACGCGGTCAAGTACGCCCTGCCTGAAACCCGGCTGTATATTGATATCTCCCGGGTGGAGGGCAATGTGCTGATCTCCATGAAGAACATTTCCCGTGAGCCCCTCAACGTCAGCGCCGAGGAGCTGATGGAACGCTTTGTACGGGGCGACACCTCCCGGAATACGGAGGGCAGCGGGCTGGGCCTCAACATTGCCAAAAACCTCATGGAGCTGCAAAAGGGACAGCTGCAGCTCCTTGTAGACGGAGATCTGTTCAAGGCTACGCTGATTTTCCCCGCCGCCGGAGAAACTGCCGGCAGCTCCGATTAAATCGTTCATAAATTCGTCGAATTTTATTTTCATTTCCGTTATTTGCCGTTCAAATCCGCCCGGTATTTTATAGACAGAAAGGTTGCGGAAGCCGTGAGCCGCCTCCTTTCGAACTCCGTAGATCCTCTTTTCTACCTCTCTTCTTTCTAAAAACCCTTTTGCGGGAAACCCCCTCCGCCCAAAGCGGAGGGGGTTTTTCCGTGTCCGGAACCATGCTTGCAGTCGGTTTTCCGGGATTCTGATGGATTTTAGTTGCAAATTCCGAAAAAACAGGCTATGATATAGGGGTAAGATTCTGTCAAAAAGGAGGGGTGCCGTTATGCCGTCTCAGACTGCGATGGACGAATACCTGTCCGCACTGAAACAGGGACTGCGGGAGAAAGCAGAACTGGAGGCAGCCGGGAAACGGGGAAATCCAGCGGTACTGGATGAACAGGTGCCCGATATTGCCGGAGAGTCCACCCAGGAGCTGGGGCTTATGGAAATCCCGGCAGAGCGGATTATTGGTACCAAGTCCGCCGGGCGGATCACCGCCTTTACCCCCAGCTTCCGTCCGCTGCTGGACGCAAACAGCGAATTCGGGCTCAAATGGATGAACCTGTGCGATGCCCATCTGGGCAGCACGGGGATCCGGGACCCGATCCTCTGCTATGAATATCTGGGTGCCTTTTACGTACAGGAGGGCAATAAGCGGGTCAGCGTGCTGCGGCACTTCGGCGCTCTGCGGATCCCCGCCATTGTCCGCCGGGTCCTGCCCCAGCCCAGCGAGGAACCCCGGATCATCGCCTACTATGAATTTCTGGACTTTTTCCGGGTGACCCGGCTGTATACCGTCCAGTTTCGGCGGTCCGGAGACTATCACAAGCTCCTTACCTATGTAGGCAAGAAGCCGGGGGAGTCCTGGACGGAGGCGGAGATCCGCACCTTTAACGCATACTATCAATATTTTCTGGATGCCTTTCACGCCCTGAATCTGAAGGGCACCGACGTACTTCCGGAGGAAGCGCTGCTGCACTGGCTTTCCCTGTATCCCTACCGGGAGCTGGGGACAATGACCGCCACGGAATCGAAGAAAACCCTCCTTGCCATTCGGGAGGATGTGCTGTCCACCGCCCATCCGGACACTCTGAAAATGGAGACCCGGGTAGAGGTGGATAAGCCCGGCATTCTGAACCGGCTGGTCTCTCCGGGGCTGGATCATCTGAACGTGGCTTTCATTCACCAGCTGACCCCCGCCACCAGCGGCTGGGCGCTGGGGCACGAGAACGGGGCGGAATATTTGCAGCGCATTCAGTCCGACCGGGTCACCGTAAAAAGCTACTATGACGCCAACGATCCGGTTTCCGCCGAGGCTTCCATTGCCGAGGCGGTGCGGGACGGGGCCCAGGTGGTCTTTACCACCGCCCCCCTCCTGCGCCGGGCGACCCTGAAGGCCGCCGCCCGGTTTCCCAAGGTCCGGTTTCTCAACTGCTCGGTGGATCAGCCCTATTCCAGCATTTGCAGCTACTACGGGCGGGTCTACGAGGGAAAGTTCATTACCGGCGCCATTGCGGGCGCCATGGCGCAGAACGACCGGATCGGCTACATTGCCTCCTACCCCATCTTCGGCGTTCCCGCATCCATCAATGCCTTTGCGCTGGGTGCGCAGCTGACCAACCCCCGGGCGCAGATCGAGCTCCGGTGGAGCTGCACCACCGGAAACCATCAGGCAGATTTTCTGGCAAGCGGCATCCGGGTGATCTCCAATCGGGACACGCCGGTGCAGTCCGGCATGTATCTGGATTTCTGCAACTACGGCACCTACCAGCTGAGCGACCGGGGCGATCTGATCCCCCTTGCCTCCCCGGTATGGGTCTGGGGCAACTTCTATGAAGCGGCAGCGGAAAAGCTGCTGAACGGCACCTGGAAAAACGAAAAGGGGCACCCCACCAACTACTGGCTGGGAATGGACAGCGGCGTCATTGACCTGTCCATTTCGGAAAAACTGCCCGAGGGCATCCGTGCCATGGCAGGCATTCTCCGGGAAGGACTTATTGACCGGACCATCGACCCCTTCCGCCGGAGAATCACTGCCCAGGACGGCACGGTGATGTCCGATGGGAGCCACAGCTTTACTCCCGACGAGGTTCTCCACATGGACTGGCTGTGCAGCAACGTTGTAGGCTCCATTCCGTCCGAGCAGGAGCTTCTGCCCATGGCGCTGCCCATGGTGCAGGAGCTGGGGATCTACCGGAACAGATTGCCCGGAGAAAAGGAGACACCCCATGAAGGTTCTGATCCTGTCGGATGAGGAATGCGCCGCCCTGTGGGACTACTATGTTCCCGGGCGTCTGGCGGAATACGACCTGATCATCTCCTGCGGCGACCTGAAGTCCGAGTATCTGATGTTCCTTGTGACCATGGCCCGGTGCCCCGTATTTTACGTCCGGGGAAACCACGACACCGGTTATGCGGTGCAGCCTCCCGAAGGCTGTGACTGCATTGACGGAGGAATTCTGGAATACAACGGCTACCGGTTCCTGGGTCTGGGCGGAAGCCCCCGGTACAGCGGTGGGAAATATCAGTTCACCCAGAGCCAAATGCGGGGACAGATCCGCCGTCTGCGTTGGAAGCTTCACAGCTATCCGCCGGACGTGGTGGTCACCCACGCCCCACCCCGGCACATGGGGGATCAGGACGACCCGGCTCATGTGGGCTTTGAAGCCTTTGTGGAGCTGATGGCCAAGTACAGCCCCGGCTGGCTTGTCCACGGGCATGTACACATGCGCTACGGCAGAGTGGAGCGGGTCCGGCAGTACCGGAACACCACCCTCATCAACGGCTGCGAGCGTTTTGTTCTGGACCTGCCCGACCGGGAAGTGGACCCGAAAAAGAAAAACCGGCTGATCTGGCGGGCCAAACCCAGAGATCAGGACGGAAACAATTAAACCGGCAGCGCAAATCAGAATTTGCCGCACGGCGTTTCGCCGTGACTGAGAGGACCGCCCCGACAGGGTGTCTTGCGCTGCTAAATTCCAATTTACCACCGCATCGGAAGAGGATGATCACATGTTTCAAGGTTTCACCCCCCAGACCATTGATTTTCTGTGGGGTATTCGCATGAACAACAACCGGGAGTGGTTCACCGCCCACAAGGCGCAATATACCCGGGAGCTTTATGAACCCATGAAGGCTCTGGGACAGGAGCTGTTCCGCCCCTTTGCCGACCGGTCCGGCGACATTCTGAAGGTCAGCCGGATCTACCGGGACGCCCGGCTCCACCACCCGGATCCCTACAAGGAAAGCCTGTGGATCTGCATCCGGCGGGATGTGGACTGGTGGGCGGAAAATCCCTGCCTGTACTTTGAGATCCGTCCGGAGGGCGTCAGCTACGGCTTTTCCCTCTGGCAGCCCAGGTCCTACGCCATGGAGCGGTTTCGTCAGCGGATCGCCGCAGCGCCCGGCGAGTTTCTTTCCCTTGCGGAAAAGGTCCGGCAGGAAACGGGGGTGCCCCTTTCCGCCCAGTGCTACAAGCGCCCGAAGGAAGCGCCCATTCCGGAGCTGTCCCCCTACTTCAGCTGGCGGTGTGACATTGGCTGCACCCGGACGGAGCCGGTGAGCGAAGAACTGTTCGGCCCCGGGCTGGGACAGCGGGCAGAGGAATTCCTCACAAAGCTGATTCCCGTTTACGACTACTTCAACATGATCACCGCAGGATAAAAAGGAGAATTCCCATGAAAAAAGAAATTTTCAAAGGCATGGCAACCGCCATGATCACCCCCATGACCCCGGAGGGCGTGGATTATGACGTGCTGGGACGGTTTATCGACTTTCAGCTGGAAAACGGCATCAACGCCCTCGTGGCGGTAGGCACCACCGGCGAAAGCGCTACCCTGACGCCGGAGGAGCGGAAGGAAGTCATCCGCTACACCATCGACCGGGTCGCGGGAAGGGTTCCCGTCATTGCGGGCACCGGCACCAACAACACCGCCCACGCCATTGATTACAGCGTCAGCGCCGCCCGGATGGGCGCGGACGCTTTGCTGGTGGTCACCCCCTACTACAACAAGGCGACTCAGAACGGTCTGATCGCCCACTTCACCGCCATTGCCGACCGGGTGGACAAGCCCATCATTCTTTACAACGTTCCCTCCCGCACCGGCTGCAATCTGCTGCCCGCCACCATTGCGGAGCTGAGCCGGCACCCCAATATTGCCGGTGTAAAGGAAGCCAGCGGTAATATGAGTCAGGTAGTGGAGCTGTTTGCCCGCTGCGGAGACGACATTGCGGTTTACTCCGGTGAGGATGCCCTGACGGTACCCTTCCTGTCCATGGGCGGCAGCGGAACCATCAGCGTGCTGAGCAACGTGGTTCCCCGGAAGGCAGTCGCCATGACCGACGCCTTCTTCGCCGGAAATATCCCCGAGGCAGCCCGGCTCCAGTGCGAAATGCTGCCCCTCATCAACAGTCTGTTCTGTGAGGTCAACCCCATTCCCGTAAAGGCGGCGGTCAGCGCCATGGGCTTCGGCGAAGAAATTCTCCGTCTGCCTCTGACAAAAATGTCCTCCCCCGCCCGGGAAACCATGCTGGAACAGATGCGGCAGCTGGGGGTACGGGCATGAAAGCGATTCTCTGCGGCGCCAACGGCGCCATGGGCAAACTGATCTCCGGTCTTCTGGGCGATGAGGTCGCCGGCCGGGTCAGTCTGGACGGAGAAAACGGTGTGGCAAAAACCTTCGCCGAGTTGGGAGAGC
>OIYG01002351.1_pt1 | contig 12157 bp, 2 predicted proteins | sample 1587861 | NCBI WGS metagenome assembly OIYG01 (sample SAMN03283272) | human gut metagenome | biome: human-associated habitat; material: feces | host: Homo sapiens | place: Peru | collected 2012 | reverse complement strand
GCTTTTTTGCTTGTTCCATTTATTGTTACATTACTTAGTATTGCATCTGAGTTTATTGAGTTTGTTGTTCCTTCTTTTTGATATGTTGTTACCGTATATTTACTTGTATCAAATTCAAATATTACTATATATGATCCTTTTTCTAGTCCTTCAAATCTATATGTTCCATTTTCATCTGTTGTTGCTGTTTTTGCATTTCCTTCACTGTCTTTTACTATCTCTCCTTTTGCTGAATCATATAGGTATACTTTTATATCTTTTAATAATGTTTCTCCTTCATCTCTTTGTCCGTTTTTATTATTGTCTAACCATGCTACTCCTGATATTGTATGTTTTGTTTCTTCACTTGGGTTGTTTGGGTTATCTGGTGTATCTGGTTTCTCTGGATCATCTGGATTATCTGGTGTATCTGTGTTATCTTGATTATTATTTGATTTTTTATTTATATTTACATATGACGTATGTGAATAATTTTCTGTATATCCGGTTGTTCCTTCAATTTGTACCCTCAACTTATCATCTTTTTCAGTATCTTCTAGGTTTAAATCTATTACGTATTTAACTGTTACAGTTTTTCCTGCTAATAATTGTATAGTATTGCTTACACTACTTTTATTGTCTTCTTTAGTTATATCTTGTTCTGCTTCATCAATATACATTTTTTTAATTTTTAGTCCATCATCTAGGGTAATTGATAAATTAAATTTATTGAAATCTATAACTCCATTATTTTGTAATGTTACCATATATTCTATCTCTCTGTTTTCTTTGAACACATCTGAATCTCCAAAGTTCTTTGTTACAGAAAATTTAGTATTTGCTTCTGACTGATAAATTGTTTTTTCTAGATTATTAGAATTATATACCTCTTTTTCTTTATTGTTTATTACTGTTGTTGAAGATATTTCTATATTCTTGCTTTTTAATTTATTATCTATTCCTGCAGTTTTACAAATAAATACAATTTCAAATTCCTTATTTTCTTCCAAATTATCTATTGTAACTTCTATATCCTTATTATCATTTTCTTCCACATTAATTCCAGTACCATTTGAGTTATATAGTTCATATGTTTTTATACTTAGTTCCTCTGGAAGATCAATAATAGTTTTTAAATTATTTACATTTTCATATGCTGTAATTTTCAATGTAATATTCATCTCGGTCTTAGAATAAACCTTGCTTTCCTCATTAAACGAATATCTCAATTGTGTTTTTATTTTAGCCTTCTCTACATTATTGGTTATATCTTTATTTAATAACTCTTGATTTTCTTTTAATAATTTTATATTACTTTTAATATTTTCTATATTTTCCAATACCATTACTTGATATTCATATGTTTTGCTTTCTCCTTTGCTTAAAGAGAATTCTTGTGTTGTTCTAATGTTATCTCCATTTTCAGCAGTTGAGTATGCAGTTGAATATTTTTCTATTCCATTTTCATCTATTGTATATATAATTCCTGTATTTCTTATTTCATAATATACTGCATTATTTATTTGGCTTTGAAATTTTAGATTATTTATTGCTTCATCTGATTCATTAGTTGCTGTTATTTTATATTTTAATATTTGTCCTTCTCTTACTGTCTCACCTTCATTTATTTTTTGGTTACCCGCCTTAATTTCTGTACTTACTTTTATGTTATCATTTTGATTAATAACATTCCCTTTATCTGTACTTTGATTTTCATTTATATTACTATTATTATTAGCCTCTGTTTCAAACTTTATAATAGATTCTTGATTCATTCTATTAGAATCATATGTATATTGTATATTTGTTGATAAATATGATTTTTTATTATAATCCATATCATTTGGTACAGATAATTTTATTTTTAAGGATTCACTTGATTTTGCTTTTAAATTTTTGATAATAATTTTATATGCTTTTGCATCACTTGTATATCCTTCTGTCCATTCACCTTGTTCATAAATTTTTGAGTAATACACTTTAATGTTTTTATCTGTTGTTACAATATTATCTAACAATCCAAATGTAAAATCTATTGCTGTTTCTTTATCTTTATATCCTAACAAGCCTGTAATTTCTAAGTCTGTTATATCTTTATCATAGTTATTTACTAATTTTATTTCTTGGCTTACAGTTTGTCCTTTTTTATTCATAGCTAGTTCTATACTATCTGATGTATTTCCTATTACTCTTACTGATTTTCCATTATTTGTTGATGTATCATTTAATACTAATAGTCCTGCATTTGAAATAATATTAACATCTTTTGTTACACTAGCACTATTATATGAAAGATTTAATGTTTCATTATGTGTTGCCACTGTATCATTTATATCTAATTCCAAGTCTGTTACTATATTTATTCCGCCATTAATGTTTTCTATATTATAAGACTTTTCTTCTCCTACTAATGAGATTATTAATTTTCCATTTTCTATTTTGGCTGATTTTATTTCAATTCCATTTCCATATAATATTCCAGTTGTGATTATTTTTGCAGATGTTAAATTTTGTGGTAATGTAAGTTCCATATTTCCAGCTTTAGCCAACTTACAACTGCTATTTGTGTCATCCATCTTCATTGTTAATCTTACTTTATTGGTTGATAATGTTGATAAATTACTACTTGAAAGTTCTACTGATATTTTTTCTTCTGGTTCTTTTAGTTCTATGTTTTTATTACTCTTATAACTATTTATTATTACTTGTTTTGTATTTTGTTCTTCTGTTACATTTTTTATTGATTGTACTTCTGAATTTTCTTGTATTGATTTTACATTTTCTAAATTTTCTTGTGAAAATGCTTTTATAGCTTTTCTATTTGATATTTGTAATGTTCCTTCTGTTATTGGTTTACTTGTTTTTATTATTATACTATCAATTTGTTTTGAATACTCTACTGTGATATTATTATCCTCAATTTCTTTTATATCTCCTGTATTATATTCTACTTGTAATTTTCTATTTTTCTTTTTGTCTGGCTCACTATATTTTATTGTAGCAATTCTTTCTGTTCCATCACTTAATTCTATAGCTCCATCTGTTCCTAATATATTATCAAATTCTTTTTTACTCATAGTTGTTGATTTATAATATATATTTCCATTTGTAGATATTGTTTTATCTTCTTTTTTTGTTGATACAACAAAATCATCTTGTTTTATTGTTGCAATTACATTATCTATTAAATCTGAATTTAAAACTTCTAAGTTTGATGTTGTTGTATATTCCGTTTCATATGATGTTTTATTATTATTATTTGAATACATATATCCTTTGTAGATATCTGTATTGTATATAGAATCTATACTTGTTATATCTCCTATATTTTCTTTAACAGTTGCATCCTTATTTATATTTTTTTCTGATTTAATTGTTTCATTATCTGCTTTTATATTTTCTACTATATTAGCTTTTAATGATATAGCTACTTCTTCTTCATTTCCTTTATAGCTATTTGCTCCATATATATATATAATTTCAAATTCATCTTTTGCATTTTCAACATATGTAGAGTAGTTTGAGTTATTTTCTAAAGAAATAGTTAATAAACCAGAATTTTTATCATAATTCCAGTTGTCATTACTAAATTCTACTTCTGCTCCATCTTTTCCATTTATTGCTTTAGTAGAATTTGCTATTACCTTTACTCTTTCTGGCATCTCTCCATTAATTTTTGAAGCTTGAACAGTAATCGTCTTATTTTGTACCGGCTTATATGTTTCTTTATCTTGACTGTCTCCTTCTGAGATTTTTGCTTTTACAATTACACCTTTTGCTCCATTTGTATCATATTGAACATATTTGCTTAACTCAATATCCGCTTGTATTTCTGGTGTTTTTAATTCTTCTGCTATTACCGCATTAATTCCAGTTCCTAACAAACTAAAATTGCCAGCCATCATAGCAATCACTGCAAATATCGCTGTTATTTTTACAAAAACATTTTTTAGATTCATTTGAAATTCTCCTTTTAATTATAAATATACTTTATGTACACTATTAAAATTATTATACTACATTTTTTCATTAAAATCCACCTTTTTTCTTAAAAAATAGCGGTTTCTTCAGTCAAATATCGACTTTTTTGCAAAGTTTTTCCGAATTTTCTTTACGGATTGTGGTCTTTTATTGTTCTAAATGTGTTTTTATTATTTTTTTATAACATTTTTATTACAAATTTAAGCTTTTTTTGTATCTTATTTACGGCTAGTACGTTTTAGTTTTTAACCAAAAAGTACAGACAAATGTCTGCACTTTTTGTTTCTTTATTTTCTATTATTCTTTAGAACTTTTTTCTTTATTGCGATTATTCCTCCTTTTAGTACTGTCAATGATACTAATGCTACAATATAATAATTAATATTATTATTTTTACCTGTTGGTGGATGTATTGCTATAATTTCAGCTGTTGCTGCATCGTGTTGTCTTCCTGCTAACACAATATATCTATCTGCTGTTCTTACTCTATCTCTGAATATGAAATCACCAGTTGTTTCCCCTGTTGCGTTTTTATAATCTATTCCTGTTATTTCTAAGCTATTTCCATATTCATATGTGTCTATTGAACTTGTAATAATATCACTTATACTACTATCTGTTGATGACAAAATCTTTTCTAATGTTATTTCTGTGCTTCCTGTTCCGCATGTCTCAAGAAGTACATTATTATCTATTGCTTCTACAATAGTTGTATATTTTGTACCATTAGCTGTTGTATCTAGTGTTCCTTTTCTTGTATCCTTAACAGAATTTGATAATTGTGACTCATATTCTGCTTGTCCATTGTATGCGTCCATAATATTTTCATAAGTACTTACTGTCCATTTCTCTTTATTGTTTTCTAGCTCTCCGTTATATGACAAGTTATTATCAATATAATCTGCTATTCCTTTAATGCTAGGGACTGTTACTGCATCATTATTAAAATTCTTTTCTGCATATATGCTTGATGTTATATCATATGTTACTTCCAATTTAGCTCCTTGCAGTTTTTCATCTTCTATACTTACATCTAATACATCGATACCTGGTGCTGCCAATACATTACCTGCCTTTATGTTCCATGTTCTTGTTATTGTGATTTCCCTTGCTAGTGAGTACATTGTCATATCATATTGTAATTTTTTAACTTGAGTTGCAGTTGCTGATGCTGTAATTATTTTGTTTGAATCTTCTTGCTTATCGCTTTTATTACTATAACCAATTAGATTTTTTATTATCTCTTTCTCCATTCCTAAATCTTTTGATAATACATTTATAACGATGTCTATTTTATTTGCTGCTACTTTACTTGGATTTACAGTTACTTGTGATTCGTTTTTAGCTTCTACTTCTGCAATTGTATTATTTCCTGTTGAATCTGTTATTTTAAATTTCTTTACATGTTTTTGTAAATCCAACGTAGTTACAGGAACTTCTGCTATACCAAAATTCATATTACTTATATGGTACTCTTTATATGTTTCGTTTGAATTAGGGAATATTGCCCATTCTCCAACTCCATTTTCTTTTTGAACTATTTTTCCGTCTTCTATTAGTTGAGCTGCACTTTCTATTTTAGAAATATCTACTGTTTCTTCTACCGTTAATTCCATATCTTTAGTGTTTGATCTTATATATGTTTCTTTTGCTATATCGCTTGCTGTTATTGAATTTTCTGTACATTCCTCTTCAGATTTTCCATCTCTTGCATTATTTAATACAGACATTTCGTCATCTGAAAATGCTGATACTATATTTGAAATTTCCATTCTCCTATTACTGTCTTCTACTGCGGTTGATATTCCTTCATTTTTGTTAAATGCATACCAGAATTCAGCCGTGCTATTTATTTGGTTTAGTGTGATTTCTCCTGTTGTTGTTTTATATTCTCTTCTAGATTCATCACTTCCTATTTTTCCTGTATTATTCGTTGATTGAAAATCTTCTCCATTATATGATTTTGTATTAACATTTAATTTATTTGAATATACGAATGTTCCGCTTATATTGTTTTTCGCTTTCGTCTTTGCTTTCGTTTTTGCTTGTGGTTCCAAATGTGTATCTTATTTTATAGTTTCCTGGTAAGAAATTTTTAAATTCAAAATGTCCGTTTTCATCTGATTCCACCTCATACCTTGTTGTATAATCATCTTCAGTATTACCATTACCCGTTTTTTCTCGCAGTTCTACTATTACCCCTTCTATTCCTGGTTCATCGCCTGTTTGCTTTCCGTCACCAGTCTTCGTTCTTATTTCACTTCCATCGTTATTATCTATAATGGCTGTATAGTCTTCAAATACTGTACCAGATATTTTTCTTCCTTTTCCACTATCTGTAGTATTTTGACTCACAAAATATAACGTTGGTGTTGTACATGTATCATCTTCATATTTTAATTTTTCTAGTTCTTTACCATTTGTATAATATATTAGAGTACTTGGTGTTCCTTTTTCTGTTGGTGTTGTTTGATTTATTGTTGTAGTTAACCTTACTTGTTCTTTTGCTATACTTCCTGGTGCTGAATCCTTATCTAATAATCCTCTTGTATATTCTGTTTGTCCAGTTCCAGCTTTTGTCTTGTACTCAAATATTTCTGACATATTATATGTTGGATATATTAACTTTCCTACTTTTTCATTACTTTCATTTGCTTGCATATAGTCTTTCAATTTTGTTATTGTATTGCTTGTCATTGTTAATGTGTAATATAAATCATAACTCTCACTTTGTTTCAAGTTACTATTTCCTACTGCATTTTCCATATCAAACTTTAATATTCTAATATTTTCATAGTTTGTATATGTTAAGTTTGATATTTTTTTGCCATTCATCTCTATGTATGCATTAAGATTATCTTTTTCTACAACATATGCTTTATCATAGTAATTAATTATTGAAGTAGCAATACCATCCGTTTGTGAAGCATTTGTTACAGTTACTTTATATGTCACTTGTATATCTTGAATTCCTTGTTCTTTACTGTAGCTTATTTCATTCGTTCCTGTATATGCTGATGATGTATTCAAGTCTGTATCTCTTAATGCTTGCTCTTGTTTAACCTCATTTTTATTTGAATCATATAGGTATTGACTTGCTGTTTCACTTTCCACATTAGCCATATCTTCGCTTTGTCCAACATCTGTATTTCTTATATTTATTTTATTTGTATAGTTGTATACTCCCACTTTGTTGTTTACTGTTACTTGTACTTTAGATACATTTGATGTTAATTCTAAGTCAAATACATCTTTTCCTCTTAATCCTAAATTAACATATTTTAATTGTTCTTCTAATTTTTCGTCATTTTTAAATGTGATTAGTTCTGTAGAAGATTGCATTGACATTGTTTCTTCATTATATATATGGTTTGATTGTGGAATATATCCATCTTCATTTTTTGTTGTATATTTTATATTGCTAGCATTATTTATTTTTGAAAATCTATTATTAAAATTGGTTCTCGATTCTCTTGCTGGCACCTTATCTTCACAAGCATTTGAATTAATTCTATAATTTCCTTTTCCAACTTCTTGATAATCATCTGATATTTTTCTATATGTATTTCCATCTGGTGTAGATGTGTATGTTATACCATCATAAGTAAATACCACATAATAGCTATAATATCCTCCTTTAACTGTTCCATTTAAATTTCCATTATAACTACTTCCGTTCCATCCACCATCGCTGTTTAAACTAGCTTTTGGACCTTTTATAAAGTTAGTTAATACATTACCTGAATCAACACTTCCAAAACTATATTTTCCTTCAGAGTCAGTGAATTTTGTTGCAACTATTCCCTTTCCATCTCTATATAATTGTACTTTAATTCCTGATAATGCGCTTTCTGTTTCTTTGTCATATATTCCATTATAATTTTCTTGTTTTTTGTCTATTGTTTTATCATTCCATACATTACCACTAATTGTTATATCTGGCAATTGAAAATAGTCTCTATCTTGATTGTTATTTTGAGTTGAATCTGTAACCGATACACCATTTATATTCTTTAAACTTTTTATCTCAGCTGTATTTGTTATAACATCTATAAACATTTTAGATTTTGTAACTTTTACTGTAATATCACATGTTGTTGTAGCTCCTGGTGCTAATAATATTCCTGCTGTCCTTGTTAGCTTAGCTTGTATTCCGTTAATAATTTCTTCATTTATTCCTGATTCAAATTCCAAGTTTGTTGATAGTGTATCAAGAATTTCAGTAATATAAACACTTGTATCTGAACTATCATTTCTTAAAACAATAGTATATGTAACTGAGTTATTAGGCTCTACTGTTATTACATTGTTCCTCTTCCATGGATTATTAGTGTTTAACTCATTATCATAATCATGCTCTGCTCTATTCCATCTTAGACTCATATTTGTATTTTGCATATATCCTATTATTTGTCTTTGCTCTTCTGTTTTTTTGCCACTTACCACGATAACTTCACTTAATAATTTTAAATCATTACCGTCTACTTCTCCATCTTCATTCATATCTATGTCTGTATTTTTCAAGTAACTTTGTATTATGTCATAATCATTTTTGTTAAATATTCCATCTCCATTTATATCACAATTGATTATATTTTCTATGTATTGTACATTATCAATTTTAGAACAATTCTCTGAATATGGAGAGTATTGATTTAATATATCTATATCTTCTTGTCCGATGTTTTCATCTCCATTAACATTTAGTTCTTCATTAGTAAAGATAAAATATTCTTTTCCCATTAATATATTTTCATCATTTTTTATTAACTTTTCTTTTATTTCACTATAATTTTCTAGTTGTACCCTACCAGTTCCTGAATATCTTGAAATATAATAAATACCACGTTCAATACTACCATCTGTTTTAACAAGTAAATACTTTGTATTTTTAAAATGTGTATATATCATTTTATCATTATTGTCTATTTTTTTATCATTATTAAAATCTAGTGCACACAGTATTTGATAATCTTCGTTATTTATAACTCCATCTTCATTAATGTCTTGTTCTGCTAAGTAATTATCAGTATCACCCTTAGGTATATTTGTTTTTTCGTCAATATTATTAAAATCTATGTTAGATTCACAAATTTCTCTATAATCTTTTCCATAAAAATCTTTAGTACGTTCAATATTATCTAATTTTCCGAATTCTATATCACCATATTTCTCTATATAATCTGATATATTTATAATGTTGCCATAAATATAATTTGTTTCATTAGTTGTTTCAGTACTAATATAATAATCTATATCCTTATCATCTATTTTTCCGTCTGTATTAATATCATAAAGTTTATAATCATTATTACTGCTATAAATTATGCCACCGCTTTGCATTAAATCATATATATTCGGATAATCAACTTTATAAGTACCATGATTTTTATTTTCTTCTTCTTTTAATGCTGTTATGTAATCTAAGAATATTTTTTCTTTTTCTAGATTTAGAATATCTCCAGATACAGCCCTTTCCACGCTTCCTAATTCTTTTCCTTTTAAATCATCTGGTGTTAGAGATGCAAATTCTTCAGCCGAATAGACAGTTATACTACCAGTAATTTTATCTCTCAAATGATATGTTATATGTAATACCTCATCTTCTATAGAACCATTTCCATCTATATCATATTGCTTAATTGCATTATTAATTTCTTGTTCATAATATCTACTATTTGTTGTTTCATTTGCTTTTGCATAATCTATATCTTTCGAATCAACGACTCCATCTTTATTTAAATCTAATTTATTAATTGTATCTTTTATTGCCTTTATTAGAGCATTTCTTTTCATTTTCATATTGCTAATTTCTTCACTATTTCTTTCACGATTTTCTTCGCAGTAAGCACGTATATCACTTTTTTGTTCTTTCCAATATTTATTATCAAAAAAATCTTTATATATGTTTTTATTTGAATCACGTACTACTAACGCATTAAGACATAGTTTCTTGTTATATTTATATGTATTATTTTTATATCCATAATTTTGTTCTCTTAATATTGCTACTTTGTTATAAGCTAACTTCTCTTTACTTATTTTTTCTGAATATATTTCGAAAATTGATTTATCAGATTCTATTTCATTTATATTTCCATCATTAATTATTCCATCTTCATTTATATCTGCAATCATTAGTTGATACTGTTTACAATCTTCCCTATCAAATTTTCCATCTCCATTAATATCCAATCTTAGATATTGTTGTATTTTTTCAATAGTTTGTGACCTACCAGTTAAAGTCTTATATATTTCAACATCTTTTGTATCTATACTGCCATCTTCATTTATATCTGCTTTTTTCCAATCATTAATATTAACTGCTGTATTATTTATTTCTCCATTTCGGTTTATTTTAGTCGCTATTCCAGTATCAATGTATTTTTTAAGTAATTCTAAATCGTCTGAATTCACTTCTGAATCTTTATTAATATCTCCTTTTTCAATCAGATGCTTTAAACCATCTGAATAGCTTCCTGAATATTTCTTAGATAAATATGCTAATATGTTTGGATATATAATACCTTTAGATAATTCCGTTCCATTAACTTTACTTATGTATTTTTCCAAACTAACTGCATATTTTTTCATCCTTATACTATCGCCATCTTTTGTTCTATATGTTGTTTCGTTTTCAGGTGTAGTTTGATATATTTCTGCATCGTTCCATTTTTTAATTGTTTCATATTTATCAAATCTCAAAGTAACATCGCAATTTTTTCCTTTTCCAGCTCCTAGTCCTCCAACATCAATAATTCCTGATGATTGCATTCCTCCAATTATTGTTGTATTTGACGGTGTAAAATCTTTAATCTTTATATTATCTGCGTCTGTACTACCATTATTGTATACTTTTATTCTATATGTAACTATATCACCTGCTTCTATCATTACTGGACTATCATTTTTATAATTATATCCTGTATCATTATTATTTTTTGATATTTTTCCACTATTTGTGTGTGATGAAGTTCCCCCTTTGTTTTTTCTTGAGTTTGCATCATTAAAAGTTATTTCTCCATTAGCGTGTTGAACTTTTATAATATATTTTTGTAAAGATATATTTACTTTTTGAGGAGGTATTTTTAAGTTTATTGTTTTTGACACTTCTTCATTATCTTCACCATAGGTTACTAATCTTGATTGAGAATAATTTGTAGCAAGTACTATTAATCTTGCTCTATATGATTTGTAACTTTGTTTTAGTGTTATTTCACTTATTTTATCTGTTATTTTGCTTTTACTTTTAACTTTTCCATCTTTATATATTGCACTATATTCTTTTCCTCCTGCTTTTATTTTTACAGTTTTTGTAGCTTTTTCTTTTATTCCACTAATATTGTATCCAGAAATTACTGTTTTGTAATCTCCACTGCCTGGATATTCAATTTTTAGTTTACTACTTGATGTATTATCAGTCATATTTATATTTAAATACTTATCTTCATCGACTTTATAAAGGTTTTCATATGTACTTGTTGCAGAAGCCTTTAAACTTTTTTCTACCATCAAACCAGCATCAGTATATAAATGATACCATCCATTCCAATATGCAAACGCTTCTGCTTCCCAAGTTTTAGTTTTATATTTATCATATGCCATATATGCCATTCTTGCAGCAGATTTTCCTACGTGATATCTACCATTTTTACTCTTTAAATCCCCTTGTACTTCTACATAGCCACCATAAATGTCTATTATGCCTGCCACTCTTAATCGCATTCCAACTTTGGATTCATTTCTATCCATAGCTTTATGATTTAAACATATACAGTCTCTCGAATTATCAACATTATTATTATAATCATTTCCTGTTATTGTATAATACTCATTTTTTACATTATCCCAAGTTATATTATACAACCTTTTTCCTTTACCAAGGAAAGCTGAAGAATATGTTCCTCCATCATCTAACTCTTTTTTGTTTCCTCCTATCGTTACTTTCGTTGCTATACTAATTCCCATTATTGTTCCTAATAGGATAATTATTGTTATAATTATTAAACTTATCTTCTTTTTCATTTTTTCCCTCCTTTCCTTTAGATATCTTTACTCATTACTTTTCTCTTTACCAAACAAATTCCAATTACAGTTATTGTTATACACAATATTGTTATTCCTATATACATTATTACTGAGCCTGTTTTTATTGATATTACTAAGTCTGCTGATGATTTATTGTTTTCTTTTGCTT
>OIYG01002348.1_pt1 | contig 12173 bp, 7 predicted proteins | sample 1587861 | NCBI WGS metagenome assembly OIYG01 (sample SAMN03283272) | human gut metagenome | biome: human-associated habitat; material: feces | host: Homo sapiens | place: Peru | collected 2012 | reverse complement strand
CATTCCACGTTGCTCCAAGGCTGTTTTTTATGTTTTTGTTTTTGATTCCATTCACGATTCGGCAACAATGCATAATCTATCCCCAGGAATTTTCCACTGAACCCTAATTTCCCACACTTGTTGACTCGTTGACTCGTAGACTTGTAGACTTTTTTATGGTGGATATCGGGAATTTGTGTATTTTTGTGGAAGACAATGTTTTTTTACACCATTACATAAATTTTTAATGCTTATGAGATTGAGAAAGTTGATGGCTTTGGCACTGTTGCTGGCTTGCGTCGGTGGTCGAAGCGTGGCTCAAACTGCTCCCTACGAGCCGTCGGCAGAGAATCTGCGTTCGCGCGCCGAGTTTGCCGATATGAAATTTGGTATATTTTTGCACTGGGGCATCTACAGTGTGTTTGCCCAAGGCGAATGGTATTTGCAAAACTCAGGCACCGACCGCAACGAGTATGCGAAAGCTGCCGACGCGTTCTACCCTCACCGCTTCGATGCGAAAAAGTGGGTAGAGGCGTTTAAAGACGCTGGAGCGAAGTACGTTTGTTTCACCACACGCCATCACGATGGCTTCTCGATGTGGAAAACTGATGCGTCGGATTATAACATCGTGGATGCTTCGCCATTCCACCGCGATGTGGTGGGCGAACTGGCTGCCGCGTGCCATGATGCCGATATGCGTTTGCACCTCTACTATTCGCATATCGACTGGACGCGCGAGGACTATCCTGCCGGTAGAACTGGTTTGCGCACTGGCAAGAAACCCGAAAACGCTAACTGGGCGCACTATTACGACTTTATGAACAAGCAACTCACCGAACTGCTCACTCGCTACGGCAAGATTGGTGCCATCTGGTTCGACGGTTTTTGGGACCACGATAGCGACTCCATTCCGTTTGACTGGCAACTTCGTCCGCAATACGATATGATTCACCGCCTGCAACCTGCGTGCCTGATTGGCAACAACCACCACGAGGCGATTAAGGACGGCGAGGACATTCAGATTTTTGAGCGCGACCTGCCTGGCGAAAACACCGCCGGATTTGTGGAAAAGGCGGCATCGGTGAGCCGTTTGCCTTTGGAGACCTGCCAAACGATGAACGGTATGTGGGGCTACAAGGTGGTGGACCAGAACTATAAGTCGGTGGCGCAGATTGTGCAACTGCTCATCAACACTTCGGGCAAGGGCGCAAACTTGCTGCTCAACATTGGCCCTCAACCTAATGGCGAACTCCCTGCCATAGCTCTCGAACGCCTGAAAGGCGTGGGCAAGTGGCTTCGTGAATACGGCGAGACCATCTACGGCACCACCGCTGGCGACATGATGCCACAACCATGGGGCGCCATCACCCGTAAGGGCAACGTGCAATATGTGCACATCACCGACAATGCCTTGGCAGGAAAGCCACTCACGCTCACATTAAACAGCAAAGTGAAATCGGTATCAGTGTTCGGCACCACCCAAAAACTCCCATTCAAGCAATCCAAAGACAAAACCCTCACCCTCACCATCCCCACCCACCCCGAAACCATCGATTACATATTAGAGGTGAGAAATTAGAGGTTAGAAGTTAGAAATTAGAGGTTAGAGATTGGTGGTTTATGGGAACTAAGAGGGTGGAGAGTGGAGTGGGCTCTGTTGCTTCGGACGAATCTACTTTCCTCGCCACTCTCCACCTACAAATCGGACGCGGATGTTCAACACTCTCTACATAGGAGCGGAAAAATTTCCAAATAGGGAAAGTTTCAGCATCTCAACAAGCGGAGTTGTATAGATTTTTGATTTTATTTAACTTGTGCAAATTGCACACATACACCATTAACTTTGCCTTTCAAGAAACAAAGTTTTGAAATTTTGCTGAATAAAATTTTATTCACATAATAGCTAGGCTATCGCAAAAATTCGTAACTTTGTTATCTAAAGCAATAAATTCTGTAATTGACCAAATAAATAAACGTATAACGGCGCTGTTGCCGGTAACTTTTAATAAGAACACCATTGTAGTTGCACAAGGTTTGGTCGCCTTCAGAAGCTACACTGGAGTTTTTTATTATTATGAAACTAAAAATAGCATCATTGTTTTCTGGTTGCGGAGGTCTTGATTTAGGATTCTCTGGAGGGTTTGAATTTTATGGAAAAACATTTAAGAAATTAAACACTAAAATCGTGTTTGCCAATGATTTTGACAAAGACGCTGCAACGTGCTATAATTCAAATCCTTTACTTGTAAAAGATGGTGCTAAATGTATATTAGAGGACATAAGAAATGTTGATGCTGAGGCTATACCAGATTTCGACATTCTTTTAGCAGGATTCCCATGTCAGCCGTTTTCTAACGCTGGTAATAGGAAGGGCGTCAATGACAAAAACGGACGAGGGACACTTTTTGAAGAATGTGAACGCATACTCAAATGTAAAGTTTTGAAAGGTAAAAGTCCTAAGGCTTTTGTGTTCGAGAATGTCCGTGGCATTATGTCTTGTCATATGGACGATGGCACTCCTGTCCCAGAAGAAATTAAAAAACGTATGGAAAATTTAGGGTTTAATGTTTCTTTTAAATTGATTTGTGCATCTAATTATGGAGTTCCTCAGCAACGATACCGCTTTCTTATTATTGGTGTTGACAATCAATATAAGGCTTTTGATTTCAATGAACTGGATAATGTCGTAAAAGTAGAAAAAATCCCATCTGTTGCACAAGGCACACAAGAACCACTTCTTCTCGGCTCAATCCTCCAGGGTGTTGGTAAACTTCCTGATAATAGTTATTGGGAATATAGCTTAACAACACAAAAAACGGTTGACCTGATAGGTCCTTGCTCTCATGGAGATAAGCTTGACGACTTGTTCGCAAGTAAATTTAAAATGATTGATTTACCGCAAATCGCTTTTGAAGGGAAATCGTGGAAAGATATCCCATACGAACAATTGACACCTCGTTTTAAAAGAATATTTGATGATCCTAAACGATACCATTCACCTAAATTTTTTAGGCGTTTTGCTTACGGTGAAATCAATGGAACAATAACGGCATCCGCACAACCTGAGAATTGTGGTATTACTCACCCAATAGAAAATAGAAGATACACAGTCAGAGAAATAGCAAGAATTCAATCATTTCCTGATAATTATCTTTTTGGAAGTATTCCTTTGCAATCAAGATACAAAGTAATCGGAAATGCTGTTCCTCCTATTTTAGGCTGGGTGGTAGCATATGCATTAACAAGGCATTTAAACAATTAATAATATGGCTTATTTCTCAAAAGAAACTGTTATTGCAGCATATAATTATCTGTCCAATTTAACAGATGATCCTTCTGCACAAGGTGCTACCCAAGCAACAAGCGCACTTCGCTATTTGTTTGCTCTTGATGAATATTTTACTAAATATTCAAAGAATTGTAGAACAAAAACTAAATCCGATAAAGACGAATTTATCAAATTCGTTGGAAATGTCGTAGCAATTAACAAAACTTACTACACAGCCAATTTTTTTGACGCTATTAAAGATAATTCCGATTACGCAGTAGGCAGTAACTTCTTTTCTGTAAATACAGTTAAAACTTCCTTGGAGAACCCAACGGGTGAATACCCGTTCCCCAAAAGAGGCAATTCTCCTTTGTTCGTTGTCGCAGACGGAGAATTAATAAGGAAACCTGAGCTATTAAAAAATGTTAATTTCATTTTACATAATGATGGGTTAAGGAGAGCCTTTGCAATATGGCTTTTAAGAGCAAGAGCGATTAACAAGGATAGTTTATTTGATTCTATTAAAAAAGAATTGCTAAAATCATACTCGGTAGAACTTGTCGATTCTTTCCTGCCTAATAAATCTTCTTTTGAGAAAGATTTGGCTATAAGTTTTTCAAACAGTCCTTGCAAATTGGAATTCTCAGATTTCCCAAAGAAGAAGTCAAATAAACAATCCCCAATGATGCTACCGACTGATGATTTAATTGACAAAGTTCGTGAAAGTTTTACTCGGTTTATCCATTTGATAAACTCTCATACAAATGATTATTCGGGGTATATTGCAAATTTTGAGAAATTTATTAATCCACGTATTTCAAGCGTTTATCCCCAATACAAGAGCGTTTTCCAAATTGTAAATATTGATGTTTTGCGCTCCGTTATAGCGAAGTTGCAAGAAACAGAGCCTGAGCTTGAAAAAGTATTTGCTAAAGAATATCAAGGCACTCAATATGCCTCTTTCCGTTGTATTAATTATTACCAAAATTATCTTGATATATTAGCTTTCAGTGATTTCAGAAGCAATATTTCACAGCAGAACAGAGAGGTGATTCCTGTTGCAACATCTTCTGTTGTAAAGGAATTGCATACTCACATACTTGCTATGCGGACGAAGCCGTTTTTGTTGCTTGCTGGAATATCGGGTACAGGTAAGAGCAGGATTGTGAAGCAGTTGGCTTTTGAGAGCTGTCCTGATATTGAAGCGTTGCGCAAAGACCCTACAAGTCCGGGCAACTATGAACTTATTGAGGTGAAGCCTAATTGGCACGACAGCACCGAGGTGCTTGGCTATGAAAGTGAGATTGGCACACCGCACTATGTGCTTACACCATTTGTCAAATTTTTGGTTAAGGCGATGCTGTATGAAGACAAAGCACCGTTCTTCGTGTGTATGGATGAGATGAACCTTGCACCGGTAGAGCAATATTTTGCAGAGTTTCTGAGCGTGCTTGAAAGCCGCAAACTCATTGACGATAAAATCACAAGCGAACCGCTGATTAAGGCAGATATTTTCGTGCAATACGAAGACCAACTGCTCCGTGATTTGTTCAACTTGCCTAAGGAGAATATGTCCGGCTACAATAATGCGACACAAGATTTACCGGTACTTTACGGTGAGTTCAATGCTGTATATGAAAAGCTGAAAGCCGAAGGCTTGCGCATACCGAGCAATCTGATTGTGGTAGGCACCGTGAATATGGACGAGACCACGCATCAGTTCTCTCGCAAGGTAATTGACCGAGCCATGACCATAGAAATGAACATAGAAGATGCTGAAAAGCCATTCCAAGACTTCTTCAACGGCAGCGATGCGCTTCATTATTACGACAGTCCGCAGTCACGAGAGCTGTTCTTGCCTAAGGTGGTGCAGGCTGCCGATGCGCTTACAGAGCTAAAGAAAGAAGATGCGAAATACCTCAAAGACAATGTGCCGCAGTTGCTGTTCAAACTAAACCAAGCACTTGATGGCACACCATTTAAAATCGCATACCGCGTGCAGAACGAGCTGGTGCTTTACTTCTACGCCCTACGCCAAGAGCAACCCGAAGCCAACCCGGAAGCACTGCTCGTATCGGCTATAGATGCCATACTGATGATGAAAGTGCTGCCACGCATCGAGGGAGATGAGGACTTGCTCGAAAAGCCTCTGAAAGCACTTGCAGAGTTTACGGCTGCCTATCCGCAGGCAAGCAAGAAAGTTGCCGAGATGCAGCAACGCCTGCCACAGGCACACTTCACAAGTTTCTGGCCTTAATGTGATGAGCTATGGAAGTATTCAACTTCATCAGCACCGATGGCGTGGTGGAAATCAAAGCCGTTACCGCAGCCGACCAAAGCAGGCTGTGGACACGATTTGTAAGCCGTGTCGGAATTGACAAGGCTCGCAAGTACTGCGACTATACCACCACGTTGCCCGGTGAACTGAAGTTGCTACTACCACAAAACGATTCGCTCACCTGCATTGAAGTTGAAGAAACGAACTTCAACGAACTGCCACCGGTTTTCTACGAAACTGCCACCTACAATTTCACTATCCGTTTCCGAGGACTTGCAGTCGAGCCGCAAATCGTTCACAAGCTTCAGGAAGTGAGTGATCTGTTCACCGTGGTTGATGCTGACAGCGAGAAAGGCGATTATATCATCACCGCTCCGCTCAACTTCTTGAACGAGCCGGGCATCTTCAACCTCACGTTCGGCTACACTCCAAAAGGAAAACCGTCAAGAACCGACAGCATCGCTTTCCGTGTGGTTTCACCTAAACTTGACACGAAAGACGACTATTTGCACATTCTGAATGAGATAAACCGGGAATACAACGAAATCGTGTTCCAATATCTCACCAAGACGGTGCAAAATCTCACCCACGGAGGACACTCCGACAACGATGTGGTGTGGCTCTCAATATTCAAGCATGTGATAGGTAGCTATCTTCAAGCCGTTACCTATATTGTAAACCGCCCGCACCTGAGCCAGACCAAGGAAGTGCATTTCAGCCGTGCAGAGAAGATAAAGCGATGGACTCCGCAGATGGCGCAGCAGTATGAGCGCAGTCGAATGCATAGCTCGCTGGACCGCGACTATTTCCGCCACGAAGTGACCATCAACACGAGCAACACCGCTGAAAACCGCTTCGTGAAATTCTCACTTCAGCGCATCAGCCGCCGACTCAATCAAGTGTTCAGCAGCATACGCCGAAACTATAACGAGATAACGCAAAGCGAACTTGATGCGCTTGACGACTATTCCGCAAAACTGCGAAAACTCGCCAATTCACCGCTGTTCCGAGGTATCAAGGCGGAACCGCTGCACAGCGAGAGTATGGTGCTGCAAAAGCGAACAGGCTATGCGCAGGTGTATCGCTACTGGATAATGCTGCAAAAAGGCATTGAACTATATGAGGGCAGCACACAGATAGGCGTGCGCCCCATTTGGGAACTTTACGAGCTGTGGTGCTTCTTGAAGATGCGCACAATGACAGCAAAAATTCTCGGTTTGCATTTTGGCAACGAAGAAGAAATCACTGAGAATCCGATGCCGATGATAGAGCCTTTCACCGAAAACAAGCAGGAGCATATCGTTTTCTATCACACAGCGGAAGATGAAGTGCGGCTGCACTACCAGCACACCTACAACCGCAGCAGCGGTGATGTGCATACTGCCACCACCGACAATCGCCCCGACATTGTTCTCACTATCCACAAGCCAGATGGCTTTGAGCTGACCTATCTCTTCGATGCCAAATATCGTGTGAGCGATGACAACGAGTTCACTAAGGAAGACAAGGAGGAAATCAACGCACTGCGTGCCGCCGACTATCCGCCAAGCGATGCCATCAATCAGATGCACCGCTACCGCGATGCCATTTACTATGGCGAGAAGCAGGAAAATGTGCAACGGCACTCCGCAAAAGAAATTATTGGTGGCTACATACTTTTTCCTGGGCGCGGCGATGATGAGGCGGTGCGCAACCGCTACTTCTACAAGAGCATTGAGTCCGTGAACATCGGAGCATTTCCTTTGCTTCCCGACCACTCCGACCCCGACCACGAGGGTTCGCTACTCTACGAGCACCTCACAAAGATTCTCACCGAGCCGACTATCTTTGACCATATCAAAGACTCCATTCCACAAAGAGGACTTCAATACCGGTCGGAAGAAACACCTATACCTGAAGACCTCGTGCTCGTGGGCTACTATAAAACCGAGCAATGGGAAGCCATCAAAGAGAATAGACTTTACTATGTGCCTGCCGCACTTGGCAAAGGCTCAATCAACCTTGTGTCGGGTTTTGAGCGCACGAAATACCTTTTGCTCCACCACGATGCCGACCGCATACTCGTTCGCCTAAAAGGTGACGGTCCGAAATTCTATCCGAAAACTGCACTTGAAGCACTCGGTTTCGCTCCATCAGGCGACTTTTACCTCGGTTTCGAGATAAAAGATTTCACACCTGTCCCCGATATAGACCCCAACAAATACGAACTGGAGCGCAAAGGACTGCTCCGCTTCACCCCATATTTCACCACAATGAGTAAATTATAAATTTCATTTGAATAATCCCTAAAATAATAGTACTATGAGTGAAAAAATATCATTGAACATTCAATGTTCAAACATTGCTCCATTAATTAGTTTAAACGAGGTTTTGGAACTTCGATCATTGAGATTAGGTTTGTTTGCGAATAATGGTAGTGGCAAGACATTCCTCAGTAGATTATTTCAATTGGTTTATGCAAAAAAATCTAAAACTGATCCTTTATATCCTGTAAATTCATTGTTGACACTAAACAAAAAGAATGGGAATTTTCGTTTTCTAATAAAGGATTCCAATGGAACGGTTAAAGAAGATTTTTCATTGGATATTAGCGATGAAGGTGAAGGAATAGCTTCATTAGATCGAGAACCATACTATCTATACCATGTGTTTAACAATGACTATGTGAACTCTAATATTCAACGTTTAGGATATGAAAAAGATAATAATATTCAGGGTTTTATATTGGGAAAAGCCCAAATAGACTTGTCAAAAGATGAAAATGAATTAGCCAAAAAAGAATCTAAAATGAAAAGTCTTAACGAAGAAATAACAGCTGATGTCGATTCGTATATCATTAAGAACTTTGCAGATGTAGAAAACTTAAAAAGAATCAAGGAGTATTCTTTAATTGATGCAAAAAATATAATCAGCTTACAAGAAATGCCCACCGACTGTCCACAAGGAACAGTTGATGAGTATATGATGCAATACAATAAGATTAAATCTGTTCCAATAGGACTTTCACCATTAGATTCAATATCCATACATTTTGATACTACTTTTTTGTGTGACACGAAATTAATCTTAGAAAAAGAGTATACTCTATGTGCATTGGCAGATGAATTAAAACAGAAAATTAAACTTCATCAAGATTTCTATGAAAATGGTATTGATATTTTAAGCCACGCACCTGGTCAGTGTCCTTTCTGCAAACAACAATTAAATAAAGATGGAGAGCATTGGGTTGACTTATATACTTCGTTCTTTACAAACAAAGAAGCACAAATTACCAAAAAACTGTTTGCTATGAAGAATAATGTTTCTGCTTTCATTAAACAAATTGAACAGATTGAATCAATTATAAAGCAAACAAAAGAACAGTATTTTCAATATAAGCATCTATATTTTGAGAGTTTAAAAGATGACACAGTTAAAATTGATTTTTCTTTATTGAAATCAATTTTAAATGAATTTTATGCTATAATTGACAAAAAAATATCTAACATAAGCATCTCATATGATGTGGGTAGTCTTGTTGATAGAGCACAATCTGAGCTAAGTAACATACAGGACTTAATTAATGAGCAAAATAATATAATAGATTTGTGCAACAATTTATTATCTAAAATTGACAAGGAAAATTTATCCATCCGCAGAAATTTAATCAAAGCAGCACAGAAGCACTTATATGAAATGGTTTCTGAGAAGAAGAACGAACTTGAACGTTTACAAATTGAGTGTGATAGTTTAAAAAGAACTATTGAAAAAAAACGAGATAAGTTTAAGATAAGTAAGAAGAAGTTAGTTGCAGACACAATTGAAAAAATACTTGATTATTTTTTTTCTGGAAAATACACTTTAGATAGGGAAACATTTAGATTATACTTGAATGAAACCGCCATTCAAAGAGGAATGACCAAATATGTCCTAAGTGAAGGTGAAAAAAATATAATTGCTTTTGCATATTATCTCGGAGACGCCCATTCTTTAATATCCCAAAACGAAGATTATGAAAAGTTATTTTTCATATTAGATGACCCAATTTCAAGTATGGACTTTAACTATGTATATACGCTTGTTGAAACCATAAGAGACTTAAATGAAATTTTTCCAAAAATCGAAAGAATAAAATTCTTAACAATGACTCATAATAATGATTTCATGAGAATATTAGTTAATAATAATGTAATTCAATCATATTATCATTTGACCAGCAATAAATTGGTCAAACTATCAACAAATTTTACCGTTCCGTATATATGTCATTTAAAAGACATTTATAATGTTGCGCAAGGGAATATTGCCCCTTCTCACACAACGGCCAATTCCATCAGGCACATAATTGAAACTCTTGTAAAATGGACCAACTTGACAACTGAGAAGGATGATGTAAGAAGTTACATAAGCAATGCTTTTGGGCACAAAAGCGGTAATTATACTCTTATAAATGATTTGTCCCATGGAGGATGGAGAACCGAACAACAGCCAATAACTTCAGAAGCAATGGTCTCTATATGTAAGGATGTTATAGGTCATATTCAATGTAAATATCCTAAGCACATTGATTTTTGTCAATCAAATATTTGAGTATTAAATTTTTAAGAAATACAATCAGATTTTTATGAATAATTTATATAACATATATTGTGATGAAAGTTGCCACTTGGAGCATGACCGTCAAAAAGCAATGGTTCTTGGTGGCATTTGGTGTCCGTATGATAAGCGGAAAAAAATTGCTCGTGAAATCAGGGCAATTAAGGTACGGCATAACCTTAACCCAAAATATGAAATAAAGTGGAACAAGATTTCAAAGAGTAAACTTGACTTCTTTCTTGAATTAGTAGACTATTTCTTTAACAATCCGGACCTTCATTTTCGTGTTTTGGTCATTCCTGATAAATCACAATTAAAGCACGAAGATTTTGGACAAACACATGATGAGTTCTACTATAAGTGCTATTTTAATCTTCTAAAAACTCTCTTTCAACCAGGGAATCATTATAATATATATATTGATATCAAAGATACGCGTGGAGAAGAGAAAGTAAAGAAACTACATGATTGTCTTTGTCGAAACCAATATGATTTTGATCGTGATATTATTCAGAGAGTTCAACAGGTACGTTCTCATGAACTTGAGTTTGTTGCATTAGCAGATTTGTTTGTAGGTGCTATGTCTTACGTTCACCGTAACTTGAGCGGTAGTGACACTAAGCTTGATGTAATTGACAGAATTAAAGAGCTGTCGCACTATTCATTGCTTAAAAGCACTTTGTATCGTGAGGATAAATTTAATATCTTTGTTTGGCATCAATCGTAATGGTAGACTACAATAATATTCCAGAAAAGATATGCCTTGAAGATTACGGTGGTAACTACAAGGATTATATTGACGCAATTTATGCGGTGTTTGAACGTGATTTCATTTTACATAAAACCAAATTTGGTTCGCATAAGTTGTCATTGAAGTTCAATCCAAAATTTCAAGATAGAGCATATACATTCTATCACATGACGCATAAGGGAGACGTTGAGCAAGACCGAGAACCCGATTTGCGACGATGTGAATGTATGCCATGGGCTCGGCCAACAATAAAAAACGTAGAAAATTGGGGGCTTAAATTTTGGAGACAATCGCGACAAAAATCAAAGAATCGTGTGTGCATAGCTCTTGAAACAGAGGATGAAACATACTTTGTCGTGTTAGAAGTTCGTGACACTTATGTTCTTCTATGGACAGCATTCCTATCTGAGTATAGTCATCAATCAAGTAAAAAAATAAAGGAATACACAGATTGGAAGAAAAATGAAGGCGCAAATATCAATACACCAGATGAATTGATAGCATTAATACAAGAGGCTATAAAAAAAGCAAGAGGCTAACCTTTTTAAAGCCGCCTCCGTAACTCCTTCAAATACGTGGTTGATGAGCTGATGCAAAGATAGTAATATTTTTCTCAATCGCAATTAGATGGCTTTAATATTTAGTAATATTTAACTCTAATAATAAAACATTGGCTTCTTGGAGTCAGAAAATTGTATTACCTTTGCAGTCTTTTTTCAACAAAGGTAACGTTGCCTCGGAGATAACCTCCGGGGATTTTTGCTTTATTGGTTGTGATGCCATTCGCATTTTATGATGGAATTGCCGTGGTTGGGCATCTTTCTTGGGAGGCTTAGTGGCGTGGAGTGTAGTGGCGTTTTTGGGGTGGTGGCTTTTGGGTGGCTTGGGGCTTCTTTTTGTGGACTTCTGAATATGGTTACTTTCGATGGCGATGTTGGAATTGTTTTTGTTGAAGCCTACAATTATTTCTCGGATTTGAGTATTTTAGTGCAAGTTATTTGTCGGATTTGAGTATTTTTGCGCGAATTATTTGTCGGATTTGGATATTTTAGTATGAATTATTTGTTGGAATTGGATATTTTAGCGCGAATTATTTGTCGGATTTGGATATTTTAGTGCTCTTTTGAGGGTGAAAAAAACACCTAGTTTAATCTGATTTCAATCCAATTAACACCTAAAATAAAATAGGTGAAAATAGGATTTAATGGATTAAATAGGTGTTTTGATTTTGGACTTGTCGGGGTTCAGTGGAAACATACTGGGGGAACTGAAACAAAAAACATAAAAAACAGCCTTTTAGCGATGCCAGTGCTTCGCACCTG
>OIYG01002345.1_pt1 | contig 12191 bp, 5 predicted proteins | sample 1587861 | NCBI WGS metagenome assembly OIYG01 (sample SAMN03283272) | human gut metagenome | biome: human-associated habitat; material: feces | host: Homo sapiens | place: Peru | collected 2012 | reverse complement strand
GTATGCCCATGCACTGCATAATGCATCTTATTCTGAACTTTTTTATAAAACAGACGTGTGGTAGGTGCATCCTTATTGTAGTCAACAGCTGTAGCATATATATCCGTGAGCTTTTGGTAAAATCTTCGTTCACTCAATCTAATCTCACGTATTTCAGCTAACAAATGCTCAAAATAGTCTTCACCGATGAACGAACCATTCTCCATGCGTTTTTTATCTATGATATAGCCACGCAAAGAGAATTGGCGAATGACATAGGTACACCATTGGCGGAACTGTGTAGCACGGATGGAGTTGACACGATAGCCAACAGAAATGATTGCGTCAAGATTATAGAACAGCGTGTTGCGTCGCACCTCTCTTGCACCTTCCTGTTGAACTACCGAGATTTTCTCGGTGGTTGCCTCCTTGTCCAGTTCTTTCGTGTCATATATATTCTTCAGATGCAATCCGATATTGTCTGTTGAACAGTCAAAGAGCACAGCCATAGCCTTTTGTGTAGCCCATACCGTTTCGTCTTTATATAGCACCTGAATGCCTTGTTCCTTACCTTCTGCCACGAAAGTCAGAAACTCTGCTGTACTGTTTCGTATTTCATATTTCTTTGCCATAACTATTATGTCATTATGTTATAATTGTCCTTTACTTTTTCTCCAAAATCTTATTCAACAGGAAGGTGGCATTCTGGTTCCTTGCCACGCCTCGCTGTATCTTATAAGTATAGGTGACATCCGTGCCTAAGTCTATCTCAAAACAGAAGTTGTGGAACTTGCCCGACGGATCATTCTCCATCTTGGAGAGCTCCAGGTCGTGGGTGGCGATGATGCCGCTAACAGGCAACTTGGAGATGGCTTCGAGGAATTTTCTGGAACCGTTCAACTTGTCCAGCGAATTGGTGCCCTTCAGAATTTCATCGAGAATAATGAGGGTTTTCAGACTCTCGCTTCTCTCACCGCTTGCACTTCCCTTGCAGAATTTCAGCAGTTCTTCCAGTCGGATCAGTTCCGCATTGAAGTAAGAGATGCCATGCGTCAGGTCGTCTGTGGTTCTCATGCTGGAGAACATTCTGAAGCGGGAAATCTTCAGATGGTCGGCAAAGACAGGCATTCCTGCCATGGCTAAGATATAATTCACGCCCAATGAACGGAGGAAGGTACTCTTGCCCGCCATGTTGGCTCCCGTGATGATATAGTAGTTGCCGTCCTTGACCGTGAAATCGTTCTTCACCGCCTTGGCACCGAGGAAAGGATGATAAAGGTTCTTTCCCTCGAAGATGATTTCAGGCAATTCTTGCAGTTCCGGTTCGTTGGCTTCGGGATGATTGTATCGGAAGTCTGCCATTGAAACCATTGCATCCATCTCGCTGATCACGTTCATCCATTCCTCCATCTTCACCATGTAGGTATTCTTCCATTTCAGAAAACTGCGCACCAGGAAGAAGTCGCTGAGCATGAAGGCATCGGTGAAGAACAGTCCGAGGAAATTGCCACGTCGGTCGTACCCCTTCAGTATCTTTTCCAGTTGGGCGAATGAAGGCAATGCATCTGCGAGCGATTCCTGCATCTCCCTGCCCAACTGGCTTTGGAAATTGCGCTGGGCGATGAGACGGAGAATCTGCGAGTAAGCGATGAGCTGATGACGGAGCTTGCCGCCATTACTGTCTATTTTGTCGAGGGTATGCTTGCAAACGAAGAAGACCACCATGTATTGCAGCATGACCCACCACAGCGGGATGTTGATGGAGATGACGGAGCAGATAGAGAGGATGACTGAGCCGACGATGCCGATAATCGCTAACCAACCGAGGAAGAGTGAAATCGGGGAACCAAACCATCCCGGTACTTCCATCTGGGAAACTTTCTGCATCGCTTCTGCCACGGCAGCAGAATCTATCTTCTTGCAGTTTCTTTCACCCAGTGCTAAAAAGTTGATGCGCCAGTCGGGGGCTGCGATTTCCTTCTGCAGTTCCGCTCTTTTTCTGATTTCCTTTAGGGAGAGAGGGGTTTCACGGGTGAGGTTGGCTGCTAATCTGTCAGAACCGCCCGATGTGATGGTGCGGCAGATGCGGTTGAAGAGGGAGTCCTTGCCGAAGACGTCGAGGTCGAAGGCATAGGAATGCTGCGGGTTCAGATACTGTCCGCCTGTTTCAAAAGGAGAGAAATCTCCCTCCCAGGCCTTGATTTCATTCTGATACACCTTGAGCAGGGCTGCCAGTTGTTCTATCTTCTCCTTGTGGCGGTCGTCGATGCGGCGGATGATGAAATAGACAGCCAGGCATAGAACGGCTCCCACCAGAAAATGACGGGTGTCGCCATCGCAGGCAAAATAGCAGATTAGGAAACTTAGGATGCCTCCGAAAGCCAACAGTTCGCCTGTGATAAATCCCGTGTTCTTGCGCTTCAGGGCAGTCAACTCCGAAGCATATTGTTTTGCGTATTTCTGATAATTCTCTTTGATATTCATGATTGTCTGCTTGTTTTATTTGCCATGTATCAGCGATAGATGATGGCAAGATGATAAACTGTTTATGGGGTGCAAAAATAGGGATAAAAACAAAGCTGACCAAATAAAGTTACCTATTTTTAAGTCTTTTATGCGAATATTTGTGGAATTTTTCTTTGTGTTTCCATTTATTCCCCGTACCTTTGCACCCCAGAATTATAATCAGTCAATAAGAACGATAGAAAAAATATAAGTTTAGAAGATTATGGAATATATGTCTCAAGAAGGCTATGATGAACTCGTAGCCGAGCTTCAGCACATGGTGAATGTGGAGTTGCCAGCCGTGCGTGATGCTATCGCTGAGGCTCGTGACAAGGGTGACCTCAGTGAAAACTTTGAATATCATGCTGCCAAGCGTGAACAGGGTAAACTGTTGAGTCGGATCAGTTTCAAGCAGAAGGTCTTGGAGAACGCCCGTGTCATCGACAAGTCCCGTCTTAAGAGTGATACTGTAGGTCTGTTGAGCAAGGTAAGGATTACCAATCTTTCCACCAAGTGCAGTATGACTTACAGCATCGTCAATCCTCATGAGGCGGACCTTCATAATGGCAAGATCTCCATCAAGTCTCCTATCGGCAAGGCTCTCTTGGGTAAGAAGGCTGGCGAAGAGGTAGTGGTGAAGGTACCAGCAGGCTTGCTTAAATTCCGCGTGGAAAGTGTGGAATTATAATGCGTGGAAAGCGTGGTGCAAGTAATGAGGATTATTGTAGAATAATCAGAAAATATTGTGGAATTTTAGAATATAGGGAATGGCTATTTTTCAGTCATTCCCTTTTTCGTAAGTGTTTCATCTTGTGAATATTAAGTTTTTTGCAAACGTTTACGTAATATATTGTGCTATTTAATATACATATTAACCTATTTTTTTTGTAATTTTGCAGTCGGAATTGCGCAAGGGATGTGCTTTCCCATCATGATAATTGATATAATCAAGATGATGATTGATATATAAATGATGATGATATAAACTCAATAATTCAATAAAAACCATACAAAAAGTAATGAGACACCTAACTCGTATGTCCCGTAACCTCTCGAGATGGGGGGGCGGTTTTACTTATTTGTATCTTTCCCTAATGCTCCTGTGCTTTAGTGCCATAGGAGTGAAAGCGGCAGATGATACTAATAGGAGTGTAAAATTCAATTCTGACGTCCGCTATTCGCAGTGGGCGATTAATTCACGACTTTATGATTTCCGTGGTAATCAAAAAGCTTATGGCTTTGCGAAATGGAATTCAGTAACAGGGTCATTAGAAGGGTATGCCAACCAAACGAACATGAAATTGGATTATGTCGCTGGTCTTGTTGGTAAAGCCACTCTTGAAGCTTCTGATTACTATGTAGATTTCGACTGGGCAAAACCTTGGTTTAAATCTGCACAGGCCTATGCTAATGACTATAACTATTCCGCACAAAATCAAGACAAGATGACCCTTGACAATATGAATGCTGCAAAAATGGCATTTCATATTATCAATAATAGCAAATGGGGCGAGGATGCAGCAAAAACTAAAGCAAAGAATGCTATAGAAGCTATTATCACCGATTTAAAATATTATAACGAGAACTATGTTATAGGTGGTACTAAATCTAATGTCAAAGAAGCTACAGCCAACGAAGTTCAAAAGACAATGTTGGGTGGTTGGTTCCATAAATATAATTATGTAGACCAAGTATGGTGTGATGGAATGTATATGGGACCTGCCCTTCTTGCACAATTAATAAATTATAAAAAGGCGACCAATAATGTTTCAAACGATGATTGGAGTCTATTGACAAAACAGTTTTCTATCACATGGGAACAGTTGCGTGATTCCAAGACTGGTCTTTTATATCATGGAATGACAGCAACACCTACTATCACAGATTGGTCTAAAGATGCAACTCCTACTTCTTATCATTCAGGAGCATTCTGGGGAAGAGCCAATGCTTGGTATATGCTTGCTTTAGTCGATGTCCTTGAGCTTATGCCAACAAGCAATACTAATTATTCTGTTCTGAAAGGCTATCTTGAAAAACTTGCAGCAAGCATAGCATCTTACCAAAACGAAGATGGAACATGGTATCAAGTCTTGGACCAAAAAGACAATGCACTTGATGGGAACTACGAAGAGTCATCATGTTCTGCACTTTTTACAGCTGCGTACTTGAAAGCCTTACGCTTGAAATTACTTGAAAGCAGCAAATATGAGACTATGGCAAAGAAAGCATACGTTGCCTTAGTAAATAAATTTATGGCGTATGACAAGGATGACAACAACAAAATCCAAATTTTGGGAAGTTGTTGTTCGGCTGGATTAGGAACTAATAGTAAAACTTTACGTGATGGATCACGCAGTTATTATATAAACGGAAACGACTCAAAGGTTGTAACCGGTGAAAATACTGGTTATTATTATACCGAGGGCAAGGTTCTCGGTGGCTTCATCATGGCTGCAACAGAGTACGAACGTGCTTACCAGAACCAGGACAGCAAGCAGATTCTGTTTGCCAAGGACTTAGCTCCAAGTTATGACTTCACTGCTAATGCAGGAACCCTTGATGCAACTGCTTATGGTAATGGTACCGTTTCTTATCAGTGGTATAAGGATAATGCAAAAATTGCAAATGCTACATCTGCTACTTATACTCCAAAAGAAAGTGGAAGTTATTATTGTATAGCTACATCAGGTAATACAAATATCACTACAAGCAAAACAACAGTAACTGCCAACAGTAACTCCAATACTGGTAATGGTAGCACAGATAATAATGGTGGTAGTGAGAATGGTTCTGCAAGTGAAGGAACAGTAACTTTTTCAGGTGATCAACTGAAAAACTATTCTTCACCAATGACAGATGCATCAAAAGTAGTTACAATTACGACCTTAAATGGTAAAATCCAAAAAGAAACTGATGGCGACATCAAAGTTGCAAGGGACGCAGCATTTACAATTTCAGTTGCTAAAGGAAAGTACATCAAAAGTATTACCTATACAATAAAGGCAAGCAAAAATGGTGAACTGACTTTTAATCCAACAGGTGCTAACAAAGTCACGAGTTCAGACAATCTTACCTATACATACAACTATTCTGACAATAAAACAAGTAGTGTAACTGCAACAAATAGTGCCGGTAAAGGCGGAATTCAGGTTACATCTATTAAAGTTGTTTATGGTACTATTTCTACAGTTAAGAAATACGCAGTTTCTGCTACAGCAGGAGCAGGTGGTTCTGTATCTATCAAGAATGGTTCAAGTGAAGTGACATCTGGTACAGAAGTAGAAGCAAACACTTCTCTTACATTCACCGCAACACCAAGCGAGGGATATGAGTTCGTAAACTGGACTGATGCAAGCAACAAACCTGTTAGCACAAATGCAACTTATACAACAACTGTAACTGCTGCGATTTCTCTTACAGCCAACTTCAAGGCTAAAACTCCAGTTGATCCAACCGAAAGCGGGGTCATTTACAACTTCACAACCTCTGTTGGTACAACTTCTTATGGAACAAGCTGCACATCAACTAATGGTATTATAACGTTTAGCAGCAACTTCAGTGCTAAGGAAGGAAAGTACATCACTATCAAACCAACGACCGGTGGCTTCAAAGCAGGTGATGTGATTACGCTGAAAGGCTATTGCAACAGCCCGAATCTTTCTGGTGTGATTATTTATTCTGATGTAAATGTTAATGGTAGCAGCATCTTTAAGTCAAACATCTTGGCTAAATCTGCTGCTGGTGGTTCAGAATTTACTTATACCATTGAAAAAGATTGCGATGCACTCTATCTGGGTCGCTACGGCGGTGGTACTACTTGCTTGACAAGTCTTCAGGTAAATCGCCCTGCTTCATCTTCAGGCAAGACTCGACTGACAGCTTCTTTCGAGCACAATGCTGATGTTGTTGTCAACACAACCACAACCGTACCTTTGCCAGCTCTGACTGTTAAGGCAGGAGAGACAACTCTTGCTGCAGATCAATACGCTGTAGATTACAAGTCAAATGCAGAGGGTGTAGCTACACTGAGTGGTAATACCATTACAATTCAAGGTTTAGGTATCGCAACCATCACCGCAACTGTTACTCCTACAAACGCTGACACTTATGAAGGAACTACAGCCACTTATCAGTTGAGCGTAAAGGCTCCTTCTCCACTCAACGTTTCCGTAATGGATGTTACTATCAACACCACAGATGCGGAAGAAGAGCAGCCTGTCATCAATGTTTATGGAGATAATGGCAAACTCTTGAAGTTAAATCAGGACTACACCTTGTCTTTTGCTGTTAGTGGAGACAATAATGTGACTGTTGATGGGACGACTGGAAAATTCTCAGTTAAGAAAAATGCTGAAAACACAGCATTTAGTAAGGGAACATCCCTCATTACCGTTACAGCGACTCCAACATCATCATTGGGAAGCAATTATACGGTAGGTACACTTCAGTTCTCTTACTCTGTATCAGAAGGTAAGATCAAGCCTGTTTTCTTGGATTCATTCAAGGATATCACCATCAATCTGCATCAAGATGACACAAGCAGAAAGATTATTGTTCCTCTGATTTACAATGGTGAAGATGTAAGCAGTTATTTCATATACACTTACACCATTACACCTACAGGCAACGCCTCAAGTGTAACAGGCAGTACACTCAATTTCACTCCAAAAACAGCAGGTACATATACTGTTAAAGTAAGTGCGACTCCAGGTTCTGAAGGAACAGACAACTATAGTGATGTTTATGATAGTCCTGATCCTATTTCATTCAATTTGGATGTAAACAGCCAGTATCAAGTTATCACTGTTACACCTGATCCAACAAGCATTAAAATGTATGCTGGTACTACACAAGTAGCACCAGACTTGACGGTCACAAATGGAAATACAACTCTTGCCGATACAGACTACAACACCTTGTGGTTCTCTACTTCTCCTGGTGTCGTAAAGGTAGATGCTAAAACAGGAAAGATAGAAGCAGTCAGCGAAGGTACAGCTAATATCAGAGTCGTTGTCACTGGTAAAAACTTAGAAAGCACCACAGCTTTAATAACTGTAGAAGTTGATGACCCTGCTATGTATCGTGTAAAGGGAAGCGGTGAAACTTATGAAAACCATACAAGAATGTGGAACCAGGACAAAAATATGTCTGTAGTTCTTGGTGGATGGTTGTTCTCTGATGATGTGAAGAAAATAGTAGCAACTCCTAATACTTCGAAAGAAGGTCTGTCAGCAGGATATTATTGGGGTCCAGGGGCAACCAAGGCGAAATGGAAACTTACAGGTTTCGACTACTATGTTGCAGGTGGCAATAACAAGAATGCACGTCAGGAGAATGGCTCCAACGCTCTTCCTGAGACAACGAATATTTACAGTGCTGACTTCGTGAAATATAAAGGAACCATCAAAGACAATATGTTTAATGTTCCTTGCTCAGGTTCATACCTTGAGTTCAATCCTGTCACAAACGGAAAGGTAACAGTACACATTTTCCAGAATGGAGTATTCGATGCTAAGACGACAAAGAAAGACGATGGTACTACAATAAAGGAATATCAGTACAGACCTCAGCGTCGTGTATTTGTAATGGATGAAGCTGGCAACTTTGTTGAATCTACAGCTCATATCGAGTCAACAACTGGTAAGCCAACAGGTGGCATTCCGAATACTATAGACACATACAAATGGGATTTGGATAATAAAGCTCTAACTATAGAGGATGTAAGAAGTCACTTCAATGGAATACCTACAACATTTGAGATGACAACCGATGGTTTCAAGAATAATGTTTACGAAAGTCTCCTTGATACACAGAAAGTTCCAAATGCAGCCGCAAATGATAGAAAGGGTTCTCATGGTTGGTGCGTATTGGCAGACTCACCTGTTACCTATACATTCAATGTAAAGGCTGGTAAGACCTACTATCTCTACAACTTCGGTTCAAAGATTGGCTTCTACGGCTTCTCATTCGATGAGGGTGAAACAAAGCCAGAAGTTGATCAGGTAACGTATAATGCTGACGATGCAACTGCAAACAATGAAGTTGTAAAAACTGCAGAGGGTCATGTGGCACAGGTAAAGATTGCACGTAAAATGGCAGCTAATCGTTGGACAACTTGTGTTCTTCCTTTCAGTCTCAACAGACAGCAGGTTGATGCTATCTTTGGTCCTGCTTATAGTGCAACTGCGAAGGAAGGAACCCAGATTCTCTACTTCGACCATATTGAGGGCAACAAGGCATACTTCGTACGTCACGCTTACAATACGATAGTTGCTGGTAAGCCATTCCTTATCAAGCCAACTAAGGATGTTGAGAGCATCAATACTGCAGATGTAACTGACTATAAATACGTTACCATTGAAAATACTGAACCAAATGACTGGTGCGAGAGTAATGGATATGTTTGGACATCAAGTTACAACAAAATGAATATCGTTAAGAACGATTACTTTATCGGCGCTTCTGATGGTAAGTTCAAGGCTTATTCTGCTGCTTCTGGAACTGTCAAAGGTTTCCGTGGCTTCCTGAAAGCTAATCTTCCTGCAGGTGCTAAGCCTACGATGTTGAGCATCAGTACCAGTAGCATTACTGATGGTAACGATGGCGAAACAACAGGCATTGAAGATTTGATTATTACTACTGATGGTGAATTGATGCCTGCTAATAGTAGAGTATATAATATCAATGGTCAGTTGGTAAGTGAGGATGCAAGTAACTTCCAGTCATTGCCAAGTGGTATTTATATCATTAATGGTAAGAAATATATTAAGTAAGAAAGATTATAATCATGAATAAAAAAGTATATTTACAGCCACAGATAAAATGTGCTCCATTATCGATGGAAAACTTGCTGGCAAGTTTATCGCATACTCAAGGTGGAAACAATACTGGAGACACGATAACTGATATTCCAGAAATGGGAACTCCAGATACAGATACTGCCAAGGAGCACTGGGGTAGTATTGATTCTTGGGATTCCTGGGAATAACCCCCTAATCCCTCTATAAATAATTAATCGCCCTGAAAAGGCTGAGCATTCATCTCTATTTGGAAATGAAATGCTTGAGCCTTTCCAGGGCGATTTCTTTTATTCTCCTTTGATTTCCCAATCCTTAATATTAACCTTCTAAGAATCAAAGTTGATACCTACTTTCACTATCCTTACCATAGCCTGATCCTTTCTTCTTCTAAGTATTTATACCAAGTAAAGATACGAAGTTTTTTGTGAACTCTTTTAAAAATGGTGGAAAAATTTGGAGGTTACGTAAAAACATCGTATATTTGCATATAAATAGCTTTGAATAATGAGTAAGTATAATTTTAATATAAGCAATTATCATGCTATAGGGCATGCTGATATCGAAATAGAAGGTATCACAGTTATCGCAGGCTGCAATGGCTGTGGAAAAAGTACTATGTCCCGTTGGTTGTATTATATCGTAAATTCTTTGTCTGTATTAGACTCTTTCTTTTTCTCTGATTTTAGAGATATGGTTATCAAATCATTAGAGAAATATTCTAATGCACTGGATGATATCTCAAATTATCTGGATGATGATAAGAAGCGATCATTTGAACATACCTTATCATTAATGACAATGGCAACATTGAGTAATGGGGGTGTGGAGAAGCTCGATTTTTATTATAAAAAAGCAATAGGCTCACTTGATGACATGCTGGTTAACTTTCTGCAAAAAGAGCAGAATCCTCAGCAGGTGCGTCGAGTGTTTAATCTTTTGGGGATTACTGATCAAAATCATCTTCATGAGGATATAGAACGAAATTCCATTCAATTGTTTTCTGAATATCTTCAGAAATATGAAAACAACAAAAAAAATCGTCCCATCAGTTACTTGAAAGAGAAAATCGCTTCTGTATATCGGGAAAAGGATGGCTTTCCTGCCAGCATAAGCTTTAAGGAAGATGAAGTGGAATTGCTTGTTGATAGACTTGGAAAGATATATAGTTTGGATAATGCTATATATGTAGGAACGCCAGCTGCTATTTCTCTTCGTCAATCAGACAGAGTGGTGATGACTTCTTTAGCTCATAAAGTGGTTCACGTAAATGAAAAGGGAAGTGAAAATTCAGGCAGACAGGATTTGCTTCATTCTATTAACAAAATGATAGATGGTTCTATCGTAGAAAAGGAGAACTTCGATACTGTTGATTTGGTTTATCGCAGCAGAAATGGTAAGGAAATTAGACTCGAAGATCTTGCATCGGGATTTAAACCGATGGTTTATATGCTTCGTCTGATAGAAAACGGGTGGCTGACGGATAATACCTTGCTGGAGATAGATGAGCCAGAAACAAACCTTCATCCACAATGGGTGGTAGAATTGGCACATCTTCTTGTTTGCATCAATAAAACTTTCGGAACCAAGATATTTATTACAAGCCATAATCCTGATATGGTTTCTGCCATCAGATATATATCTGAGAAAGCGGGAGTATTGAATACTACTCGTTTCTATCTGGCAGAACAGCGTGAAGGTTCTGACTTGTTTGACTACAAAGATTTGGGCAGTGATATTGAGCCGGTATTTGAATCTTTCAACAAATCTTTTGATACTCTTCAGAAATACGTAGAGAACTATGGCGAAATTTAAGATTGGCAATTATCAGGGAATCAAGATTGATTGTTGGACAGCAAAAGATTTAGTAGGCTTGCATCATTTGATGAAGCAAGAGGGATGCCCAAATTCTGAAAATCTTTTCTCTGACACTGATAAGGCAATAGAACTTGATGAAGTTCAGAGACGAATCTCTCGAAAGCATCATGCTGATAAGAAATCTTCTGCAGACATGCTTTTGCATGTGAATGATAAGAGATTACTTTTGGCAGATGCTAAATTTAGGCTGAATAATACTAAAAATCTGGGTTCAAAGGAGATTGCCAAAAAGGTTAGTGATTCTAAGGCAATGGTAAAATCTGACTATTCTTTTGATAATAGTTTTTATATTTTGCTGACAAAGAAAGCTGCAACTCCTTCCAATTTAAATAGGCTTAGAAGAAATGTAGGAAATAATCCAAATTATCAATTTATGGATGCCGTTGAATTTCATAAACTGTTCGAGGATTGATATTAGAACTCCGTTCCTGATGTTTAGAAAACTCAGGAACGGAGTTTTTTATAACTCTTTTCCGTCTTTTTCTTATATTATGAATTTTCTCCCATCCATTTATTATAGGATACATTCTCCTCTTTCCACTTATCCTTTGCTTCCGCCTGATTCTTCGGATATCCGATGATAAGGGTGTTGAACGGAATCATCGTCTTGGGCAGATGCAGCAGTTGCTGCATTCCCTCGTATCGTTCTTTCAGGGGATAGAGGGCTGTCCATACAGCGCCAAGTCCCAAGCCGTGAGCCATCAACAGAATGTTCTCCGTGGCTGCCGAACAGTCTTGAATCCAGAACTCCTGCTCGATGCCTTCTAACGTCTTGTCAAGGCATCCGCAAACCACAATGGCGAGCGGTGCTTGCTTCACCATGCTGGCATAAGGACTGAACTGTGGTATCTGGTCGAGAATCTCTCTGTTGCTGATAACCACAAAATGCCAAGGCTGCTTGTTGCAGGCCGATGGAGCCGCCATGCCGGCACGTAGTATCATCTCCACCTTCTCCGGCTCTACAGGCTGATCTGTATAGCTTCTCACCGATGTACGGCTCATGATATTTTCAAAAATCTGATTCTTTTCCAT
>OIYG01002344.1_pt1 | contig 12198 bp, 11 predicted proteins | sample 1587861 | NCBI WGS metagenome assembly OIYG01 (sample SAMN03283272) | human gut metagenome | biome: human-associated habitat; material: feces | host: Homo sapiens | place: Peru | collected 2012 | reverse complement strand
ATATATGGACTTCCAACATCAAGAACAAATACTGATTCACATATGCTTACTAATATGGAGTGGGGAGCAGTAGCATATCTAACTAATTCTAAATATGGAAGATGTACAAATGGAAGTTGTACAGAAGTATCAATTAATGGTTACGGAGAAACAAGTAATTATACGACAAAAACAGGATGTGGTCCAATATCAAGTGGTAGCACAAGTTATGGTACAACGTGTAATGCATATAATACAACACTTGGAAAAAATGCATCTACTACAGGTAATATATATGGAATATATGATATGTCAGGAGGGGCAACTGAATATGTAATGGGTAATATATCAAAAACAAACGGAACAACATATACATATTATGCAAGTGGTGCAGGAACTAACTTTACATATAGTACAGATACTGCAAAATACCTAACACCTTATGCATACGGAACAACAAATAATGACCAAACAGCATATAATAGAGGAAAACTAGGAGATGTAACAAGTGAAGTAGTATCTAAAGCAAATTATGGATGGTATAATGACGACGCGTACTTTCCTAGCGTTGGCGGTTCTTGGTTTCATCGCGGCGGCCTTTTCAGCAGTGGTAGCGGTGCCGGCCCCTTCTCTTTCAGCAACCCTTCAGGCACTAGTAGCCGCTATTATTCGGGGCGCTCCGCTTTATCTATAGCAAATTAAATATAAAACTGATAAATATATCAATGTTAGGTTGATAATACTTATCAGTTTTTTGTTATGAAAAAAGTAGGGTATAAATAAATTATACTCTACTGTAGAATTCAACTATTAATGCTTCGTTGATGTCTGCGTTTAATTCGCTTCTTTCAGGATATCTAATGTAAGTTGCTTCTTTTTTGTTTTCATCATATTTAATGAATTCAACTCTTTTGTTAACATTTTTAAGTGCTATTTCTACTGATACGTTATCTTTAGATTGTTCTTTTAGTGAAATAACATCTCCAACTTTTACTCTGTATGAAGGAATATCAACTTTTTTACCATTTACTAGAATGTGTCCATGGTTAACTAATTGTCTTGCTCCTCTTCTTGTGTTAGCAAATCCAATTCTATAAACTAAGTTATCTAATCTGCTTTCTAGTAAGATGAATAGGTTTTCACCGTGTACACCTTTCATTTTTCCAGATTCTTTAACTAATTTAGAAAATTGTTTTTCGCTTAATCCATACATAAATCTAACTTTTTGTTTTTCAGTTAATTGTACAGAGTAGTTAGAAGGTTTTTTCTTTCTGTCTTTACCATGTTGTCCTGGACCATAAGGTCTTTTTGCTAAATCTTTACCAGTTTCTAGAACAGAAAAGTTAACTCTTCTTGATTGTTTGTTGTTTGGGCCTGTATATCTTGCCATTTTATATTCTCCTTTCTTTCTTGCTTTTGAAAGGCATGTATAATTTTTATAGGGAGTTTTTTTTATACTTTCGCTAATGCAGCAGATTAGTTACTTATAAATAACACGTTATAAAAATTATTACATTGCTGCCAAATGCATAAATATTATATAATGTATTTAGGTGTAAGTCAATAAAAAAGTGGGAATAATTAGGGGAATTTTATACTTTTTTTATTATGTGTAGAAAAAAATGTGTAAAAAAAGTGTAAAATGTCTTTATTTGTCGATAAAATATGATATACTTAAGTAGAAAATGATGTAAGAGTGATAAAGGTAGTTACTCTAAGTGCTTAAACATTTTTGTTAGAATAAAAAGGAAGATAATAGAAAGGAAGAAAAGATATGAAAATTAGTAAAAAAATAAGTAAGTTATTAAAGATTACTTTATTATTATGTATGATGTTTACTGATTTAGCTGGTCCTATTAAAGTATTTGCTGATACTATAGAACCTAGTTATGTACTTAATGTTACTAAAAATACTGAAAATAAGTTAGTAATTAGTAGTACTGGTGAAAAAGAAGTAAATGTTGATGATACATATATAATTAAAGTAGTTAGAAGTTTTAAATATACTGATGGTAGTAAGTTTGAAACAAAGATAGAATATATGAATGTATTAGGTAGTACTCTTAATACTTCTGTATTACTTGATTATGAAAAGAATAGTTATAATGGAGTAAGTTATGTAGATGTTTATGTTTATGAAATAGTTGATAAGACTATTATTGAAGATTTAAGCACATATGATGAAAATGATTATAAGACTTTACTTGATACAGATAAAGTTGTAGATATTATGAATGCATCATTTGAAGAAGAAGTAAATGATAATTTATCTAATATAACTTATAATGTTACAGGAGATAATGTAAGTTGTGAACTAGATAAATGTGTTGTTAGTTATGTTGAAGAAACAGAAGAGGTAACTGATAATAATGTTTATATAGATTATATTTTAAATAAGGGGGATTTAAATCCTAATAAGAAGTATATTAGTCTTATATATATAAATGGTAGTTTATATGATATATATAGTTATGAGGAAAGTTTAAGTATTAACTTTATGAATTTACTTAGTGGAGTATATGATGTTAGGTTAGTAGTTAAAGAGTCAGATACTTATAACGAAGTATTATCTAGTGATATAGAGTTTACTTATGATAATAATATAGTAGAAGAAGATTTAGTTAAGTACTTTAGTGATATATATACTAAGGATTATGTATATGGATTTATTAGTTATACAGTACTTAATGAAGAAGAAAAAGATTCTTTAGGTAATGATTATAGATTTTATGATAATAGAATTGCTTTTGAGATAGATACATCAACTAATAATGATGATAGTGAAGTAATTACTAATTATAATTTATATGATAATGATGTAAGATATCATGTAATTGTATCTAATTACTTTGTTGGTACATTTGAAAAAAATGATAATACATATACTGTAGGTAGTTTAGTTGGTTATTTAAGGGATGTAATTAATTATGCAAATGTATATGTTACTAAGGGTGGTAATGTTGTAGAAGATACTGAGATACTAGAAAATGGTATGAAAGTATGCTTTAATGTATTTGGAGAAATAGTAAGTTATGATATATTAGTTACTGGAGATGTTGATGGTGGACTAGTAGAAGTAAGTGATATTTCTAGTTTAATAGATAAGATATTAGATAATAGTATTAGTTATTATGATAGTTTAACACTTGATTTAAATGAGGATGATAATGTTGATGTAGCAGATGCATCATTACTTGGATTTAATATTTATGAGGGTGCATTTATAGGTAATGATAATGATAATGGACTTACTGATACAATTAGTGCAGTTATTGAAGTAGATGATAAGATAGTTAGAGTGGGAGATAAAGTAGTTGTTACACTTAAACTAGATGGATTTGGTACTAATTATATTAATGCAATAGATTCATTAATTACATACGATAAAGAGGCATTAAGATTAGATAGTGTTAGTATGTTAAATGAAGACTTTGTAGGAAAAAATAATAGTGATAGATTTATTTATGCTTCAGTAGAAACGTATGATACTAATATGGAAGCGTTTATTACTTTAGAATTTACTGCTTTAAAAGAGGGAAATTATGAGGTTAGTTTAAATGATATTATATTAGTAAGTGATGGTGTATCATTTGATAAGATAGATTCAAATGTTCTTAATATTAAAGTAGATAGAGCGCTTCGTACTAATTCATTAATAGAGAGTATTAGAAGTAATTATGGTAGATTTGATAAGAACTTTGATTCAAATACATTTGATTATACCTTATATGTAGATTCTTATGTTAGTAGTGTTATGCTTAGTGGTACATTAAGTGATATATATGCTAAAACAGATGGATTTAGAGAGTATCAGTTAGTTGGAGATAATACTAAGATAGAGATACTTGTTTATGCAGAAGATGGTAGTACTAGTACTTATACTATTAATGTAGTTAAGGTATATAAATCTTCAAATAATAATTTAAGTAATATAGTTATTAGTGGTCATGAAATAGAATTTGATAAGGATACACTAGAATATAATATTGAAGTAGATAGTGATGTTAATGAACTAGATATTAGTGCATTAGTAGAAGACTATAGAGCATGGGCTAAAATTGAAGGAAATGAAAACTTTAAGACTGGTAAGAATGTAGTTACTGTTAAGGTTTATGCAGAAGATGGTAGTACTAAGACTTATACTATTAATGTTAATAAGAAAGAAAAAGTTAATGTTCCTGTTAATGTAGATACTGATACTAAGGAAGAGAATAATAATGGTGCAGAAAAGACTATAATTATTATTCTTATAGTATTAGTAGTTATTGGATTATTATACTTAATTTTTAAGAAAGATGAAGAAGAGGAAGTTAGGATTACAGAGGTTAAACCTAAGAAAGATAAAAATGATAAAAAATAAAGAGAAAGTATTTCTCTTTTTTTCTTTTTATGGTATAATTTTTGTATGATAGGTGAGATAGTTATGAATAACAAGGGTCAAGCTTTAGTAGAATTTGTACTTATTCTTCCTATATTTATACTTATGTTATTTGCTGTTATAGATTTTGGTATGATATATAATACTAAGAATGAGTTAGAGAGTGATAGTGTAGATATAGTTAATTTATATAATAATGATATAGATATTAATACGATAAAGACTAAATATAATGATATAGATATTAGTGTTAGTAGTGATGATAAGTATACTACTATTAATATAAATAAGAGTATAGATATTATTACTCCAGGATTAAATAGAATACTAGGAGATAAATATAAGGTAGAAGTAGAAAGGGTAATATATAATGATTAAACTTAATAATAAGGGGCAGAGTTTAGTTATGTTTATACTTATTCTTCCTATTATTATACTTGTTTTAGTTTTAGTAGTGGATGTAGGGAATGCTATATATATAAAGAATAAGTTAGATAATGTTAATTATTTAGTTATGGATTATGCACTTGATAATAAGAATAGTAGTAATTTAAGTGAGGAAGTTATTACTTTGGTTAATAAAAATATGGATGGTATAAGCTTTATAAATATAGATAATGAAAGTGACTATATATATATTTCTATTACTAAAAAGATTAGTGGTATTATTAGTGATAAGGTTATAGTAAGTGAAGCAATATCAAAGTATAAGGGGTATATAAAAGAAGATAAGAAGATAATAGAAAGGGTATAGATTATGGAATGTGGGAAAGTTATTAGTGTTAGTTCTGTTAAAGGTGGAGTAGGTAAGACTACATTACTTCTTAATTTAGCAGGTGTATATCAAATGCTTAAGAAGAAAGTACTTATTATAGATTTTGATTTATATTCTGGGGGAGTTAGTACTTTACTTAATTTGGGTAATAAGAAAGATGTATTTATGTTAATAGATAGTATTAGTAATAATAGATTTACTAATATAGATGATTATGTTACTCATTATAATAGTAGTATTGATGTTTTAGCAGGTCCTAAAGATCCTAGACTTGCAAGTAAGATAGAGAGTAATTATATACCTATGGTATTAAAATTAAGTAAGAGTAAGTATGATGTTATATTAGTAGATACTAACCATACTTTGGATGCTAATAATTTAATGATATTTGATAATTCTTTCATGACTTTATTTGTTATTACTAATGATTTAGTAAATTTAAAGAATATGAAGAGTTTAATGTCTATATTTAAGGATTTAGATAAGAAGAATTATATGATTGCTTTAAATAATTCTAGAGATACTGGTAAGGATTTTTTATCTATGTATGATATAAGGAGTATTATTAAGTGTAATGTTGATTATGTTATTAGCAAGAATTTTTATATAAAGAATATAGATAAGTATGTTTTAAAGGGGGAGATACTTACTCTTAATAAGACCATTGTTAATTTTCATATGAGAGATTATGAGATTATGAAAAAGATGGCTTTAGATTTAATTAGTGATAGTCATAAAGAAATAGTGGTGGTTAAAGATGAGTAAACAAAACATAAGTTTAACTGAAGCATTTAATATAGATGTTAATAAAAAGACTATTCAAACTAAAGATGTTAAGGATTATGATGTATTTCCTGATAAGAGTTTATTAGATAATTTAAGAAGTAAGATTATACAAAATTTAATAGATAATAATATTCCTGATGATACTTTGTTAGAGCAATATATTAATGATGAAATTGATATGTCATTAGTAGGGTATGATCTTGGTACGATAGAGAGAAACCATATATTTACTTTAATACAAAATGAGGTTACGGGATATGGACCAATTACTGCACTTTTGGAAGATGATTCAATTACGGAGATTATGGTTAATGGACCGGAAGATATATATGTAGAGATTGATGGTAAGATAGTTAAGGATGAATCAGTATCGTTTATTAATGATAAGCATATTGTTAGAACTATTCAAAGAATGGTACAACCTCTAGGTAGGACAATAGATGCTGCAAATCCTATGGTAGATGCTAGACTTAGGGATGGTTCTAGACTTAATGCTGTTATACCACCACTTTCTCTTAGAGGACCTGTTGTTACTATAAGAAAGTTTGCTAAAAATTTAGAGAGTGCAGAAGATTTATTAAGACGTGGTACTCTTACAAATGATATGGCATTATTTTTAGATGCTTGTGTAAAGGCAAAACTTAATATTTTAATATCTGGTGGTACTGGTACAGGTAAAACTACACTTCTTAATATTTTAAGTAGTTTTATAAATGATGAAGAGAGAATTATTACTATTGAGGATGCTGCAGAGTTAAAACTTGAGCAAAAGCATGTTATTAGTTTAGAGACTAGACTTACTAACTATGAGGGTGAAGGAGAAGTTACTATTCGTGATTTAGTTAGAAATTCGCTTCGTATGAGACCTGATAGAATTATAGTAGGAGAAGTAAGAGGTAAGGAAGCATTTGATATGTTACAAGCAATGAATACAGGACATGAGGGTTCACTTACTACACTTCATGCTAATAGTCCTGTGGATGCACTTAATAGACTTGAGACAATGATGCTTATGAATGAAATGGAAATACCTGTATCTGCGATAAGAGGGTATATAGATAATGCGATAGATATTGTTGTACAAGTAGAAAGATTAATGGATGGAAGAAGAAAAGTTACTTCAATATGTGAGATAAAAGATATGAAGAATGGTAGTATTGATTTGCATGAGATATTCTATTTTAAACAAAAAGGTATTGCTAGTGATAATTCTGTTATTGGAGAGTTTGGTATGAGTAAGGTAGTACCTAAGGTATATGATAAGATTAAAAGAAAAGGTATTACTTTTGTAGATGATATGTTTAATAAATAAAAAAGGAAGTGATGATGATGGATATTAATACTTTTAATGTAATTAAGATAATAATTGTTGTTGTTTTATTTGTTGTTGTCACTTTACTTATTAGACAAAGTAGGGCAATTAAGTTAGAGAAAAGAATAGGTAGTTATGGAATAGATCCTATTAATAAGAAATATAATTCTATATTAGATAATGTAAGAAAAGTATATGATAATTTTGTTATAAAAAATAATAAGATATTAAGAAAGAGTGTATTTTTAACTAGAGTCTCAAAAAGGTATGAAAAACATGCAATATATAATGGTCGGGAAGATGCAATGGATTATATTACTAATAAGATAGTTATTGGGGTAATATTTACTATTATATATATTGTTTCTAATACATTTAGACTTAAAAGTTTTGGATTTTATCAGTTACTTATTATATTTGTTATTGGGTATTATATGTTAGATATATATTTGGCAATATATAAAAAGAGAAAGAGTAAGTTAGTAAAGGAACAGATGCTTAGGGCAATTATTATTATGAATAATGCTTTTAAGGCTGGTAAAAGTACTTTACAAGCAATAGAAATAGCAAGTAATGAACTTAATAGTCCTTTGAATGTAGAATTTAAGAAAATGTATGAAGAGATGAAATATGGACTATCAGTAGAAGTGGTATTTGATAGATTTGCAAAAAGAATAGATACAGAAGAGGCAAGTTATATAGCAAGTTCACTTGTAATACTTAATAGAACTGGTGGTAATATAATTAAGATATTTTCTTCGATAGAGAAGACTTTGTTTGAAAAAAAGAAATTAAATGATGAGTTAAAAAATCTTACTGTTAGTTCTAATATGTTGGTTAAGATATTAACTTTTGTACCTATTGTGTTTATAATAGTTATATATATTTTAAATCCTAGTTATTTTAATCCTTTATTTACTTCGGTACTGGGATATATGATTATATTTGTAATACTACTTATGTTTATATTATATGTATTTGTATTAAATCGTGTAATGAAAGTTAAGGTGTAGTTATGAATAAGAATGAGTTAGCAAGAAGAATATATGATGGTAAGGCAATAGAAAGAATAGATAAGAAGATAGATTTACTTGGTAGAAATAGAAGTATTAATACGTTTAAGTTTTTAAATACTAGAATTATTAGTACTGTAGTAGTATTTTTAATATCATTATATATATTTTCTTTTGGGTATGTAATTGCGCCAGTAGTTAGTATAATATATTTTATGATGTATGAAAAATTTGTATTAGATGATAAGATTAATAAAAGAAGAATAAAATTAGAAAATGAAGCTATGCAGTTTTTTGAGATACTTACTTTGTCATTAGAAACAGGTAGAAATTTAGAAGAAGCAATTAGTGTATCAGCTTCAAATGATAATGGAGAGTTAGCGCATTTATTTAAGGAAGCAATTAGGGAGACAAAGTTTGGTAAGAGTTTACAAGAAAGTTTAGTAGATATGGAAAAATATATTCCGTCAGAATCTATTAATAATATTATTTTAGCATTATCGCAATCTAATATATATGGTAGTAGTATAATAGAGACTATGTATAATCAAGTAGATTATTTGAGGGTTAAGAAGACTATGGAAGTAAAGGCAGAGATATCTAAAGTACCTATAAAGGTTAGTGTTATATCAGTATTGTTTTTTATACCTCTTATCTTACTTATAATACTTGGACCTATATTACTTAAATTTATTGGTGTATAATCTATTTACAAAATTAAAAAATATAAGTATAATATATAAAGTATATATGAAAAAGGAGGAATAATATGTCAGGACATTCAAAATGGTCTACAATTAAGAGAAAAAAAGGTATTGCGGATGCTGAACGTAGTAAGATATTTCAAAAGTTAGCAAAAGAATTATATGTTGCTGCGAAAAGCGGTGATCCAAATCCTGAAAATAATGCAAACTTAAGAATGGTTATTGAAAAAGCAAAAGCTGAAAATATGCCTAAGTCTAATATTCAAAATGCTATTGATAAGGCAAAGAATAAGAATGATGGAGAAAACTATGAACAAGTAATATATGAAGGTTATGCTCCTGGTGGTATTGCTGTTATGATAGATTGTTTAACTGATAATAAAAATAGAACTGCTGGTTTTGTTAGAAGTACTTTAACTAAACGTGGAGGAAATTTAGGTACTGATGGTTCTGTTAGTTATATGTTTAGTAGAAAAGGTGTATTAGTACTAGATAAGAGTTATGATGAAGAAAAGTTAATGGAAGATATATTAGAACTTGATATACTTGATTTTGTAAGCGGTGATGAAGAGTATGAAATTACTACTATGCCAGATAAGTTTTTAAGTGTTAAGGAATCTTTAGAAAAATTAGGATATGATAAATTCTTACTTAGTGAAGTTACTTTTGTACCTAATTCTTACATTAGTTTAGGAGAAGAAGAAAAAGAAAAAGTACTTAATCTAATTGATGCGATGGAAGATATTGATGATGTACAAAATATATATCATAATTTAGAAATGTAATAAAGAAATAAGGACATCTTAAGTTTTAGGTGTTTTTTTCTTTTTCTTTTGTTATTTTTTTAAAAAAGTATAACTTTTTAGCAAAAAGGTATTGACATTGCTAAATAATTGTAATATAATTGCTTTAGCATTCATAAATTAGAAGTGCTAAAAGGAAGTGAGACTTTGGTTACTGATAGACAAAAACAGATACTTAAAGTTATTGTTGAAGAATATGTTAAGAGTGCTAAGCCAGTTAGTTCAAATCATATTTGTGATAAACTTAAGTGTTCATCTGCTACTATTAGAAATGAAATGGTCATATTAGAAGAAGCAGGAATGCTAGAAAAGAACCACTTTGCTTCTGGTAGAATACCTAGTGAGAATGGATATAAATATTATGTTGAAAATTTAATGGAACCTAAGAAAATGACAGGGGAAGATATGTTAAAACTTCAAACTATATTTAGAAATAATGCACTTGATGTTGATGATACTATAAAAAAGAGTATTGAATTAATAAGTGAAATTACTAATTATACTTCAGTTGTTTTAGGTAGTACTTCAAGTATGAATAAACTTAAGAAAGTTGAAGTTGTACCACTTGAAGAGGACTCTGTACTTACTATTGTTATTACTGATAAGGGACATGTAGAACATAAGAAAATTGTATTCCCTACGGATGTTTCAGCAGATGAGGTTAGAAAAACTGTTGATTTAATAAATAAATTAATTGTAGGTACTCCAATAGATGAAGTTAGTGAGAAGTTAGAGTATGAAATTAAACCTATAATATCTAAATATGTTAAACAACATGATGTTTTGTATAATGCTTTTTATGATGCTTTTAATGAATTTACTAATAAGAATAATGTAGAATTTGTTGGAAGAAATAATTTTTTGAAACAACCTGAATTTAATGATATAGATAAGGTTAAAGATGTATTAAATGGTTTTGAAAATATTGGTGAAATAAAAAGAGTTGATAATGATGGTGATGATGGTATTAAGATATATATTGGTACTGAAAGTCAAATTACTAATGATGTTGCAGTAGTTACTACTAAATATAACTTGGATGGTGAAGAAAAGACTATTGCAATTATAGGTCCAAAGAGAATGGAATATGATAGAGTTGTTAGTATGTTAGATTATATAAAAGAAAAAATAGAAGGTGAGTAATAAATGGATAAGCATAAAGATAAGAAAGAACATAAACTGCATGAAGAACATAATAAATCTTGTGAATGTAATAATAATGAATGTTCTTGTGATAAGGAATGTGATTCTATAGATAATAAAGTAACTAATGAACTTAACGATAAAGTTAAGAAATTAGAAGAAGCACTACTTAGAAATCAAGCTGAATTAATTAACTTTAAAAGAAGAAAAGACGAAGAAACATCTAGACTTTTAAAGTATGCTGAGGAAGATATTATATTAGGATTTTTGCCAATTCTAGATAATATAGAACGTGCAATAAAGATGGATGATGAGAATTTGGAAGATGAGGTTTCTAAGTTTCTTGAAGGATTTAAGATGATATACTCACAAATAGTTAATTTACTTTCTAAGTTTGAAGTTAAAGAGATTGTTTGTTTGGGTGAAAAGTTTGATCCTACTTATCATCAAGCGGTACTTACTGATAAGGATGACACTAAAGAAAGTGGAGTTATATTAGAGGTATTACAAAAAGGATATATGTATAAAGATAAAGTAATAAGACCAAGTATGGTTAAGGTTAATGAATAAATATAAAGGAGAGATATATATGAGTAAAATAATTGGTATTGATTTAGGTACAACAAATAGTTGTGTATCTGTATTAGAGGCAGGAGAAGCAAAGGTTATTCCAAATCCTGAGGGTGGAAGAACTACTCCTTCTGTAGTAGCATTTAAAAACGGTGAAAGAATTGTTGGAGATGCTGCTAAAAGACAAATGGTTACAAATAAAGATACTATTAGTTCTATAAAAAGATTAATGGGTAGTGATAAGAAAGTAGAAGCTGCTGGTAAAGAATATACACCAGAAGAAATATCTGCGATGATCTTATCATATATGAAAGGATATGCTGAAAGTTATTTAGGTGAGAAAGTAAACAAAGCAGTTATTACTGTTCCTGCATACTTTAACGATGCTCAAAGACAAGCAACAAAAAATGCTGGTAAGATTGCAGGACTTGAAGTAGAAAGAATTATTAATGAACCTACTGCTGCTGCATTAGCATATGGACTTGATAAACAAGATACTACACAAACAGTATTAGTATACGATTTAGGTGGTGGTACATTTGATGTATCTATCTTGGAATTAGGTGATGGTGTATTCGAAGTTAAAGCAACTGCTGGTAATAATAAACTTGGTGGTGATGACTTTGATGATAGAATTGTTGAATACTTAAAAGATGAATTCAAAAAAGAGAATGGTATTGATTTAAGTAAAGATAAGATGGCTATGCAAAGACTTAAAGATGCTGCAGAAAAAGC
>OIYG01002342.1_pt1 | contig 12203 bp, 31 predicted proteins | sample 1587861 | NCBI WGS metagenome assembly OIYG01 (sample SAMN03283272) | human gut metagenome | biome: human-associated habitat; material: feces | host: Homo sapiens | place: Peru | collected 2012 | reverse complement strand
TATATTGAGCATTATGCTCTAAATATGCCATATGCCTGTATTTTTAGGGTTTGCTTCCTTCATAAGCTCAGAGTTGGCTGTAATACCTGAAAAATCAAGCTTAAGAAGCTTATCAACAAGCTTATCAATCTCCTTATCTATTTCGCGGATCTGCTTCTCAAGAGGCTTGATACCGGATGCATTATAGCTTTTATCGTACTCGGTAACAACAGCGTCTGCAGCTTTGTTGATCCACTCATCCGTTAGAAGCCGCGTGCGAACATGGTCCACGATACACTGCTCCAGTTCGTCCTTGCGCTCATTGCGCTTCTCACAGCTGTGCTGCTTTTTCCGGGCAGCGCAGCTGTAGTAATAATACTTTGAACCGTGGCCTCCGTGTGCGCAGCTGCCTACCATCGGCGCGCCGCACTCCCCACAAAAAAGTTTGCCATGCAGCAAATACTCGATTTTTGCTTTTGCATGGCCGGGGGCCTTGGCGTTCGCGGCAAGACGCGCCTTGACCTTTGCTTTGAGTTCCTTTGATACAATGGCTGGAAATGCATCCTCGATCACAACCTCATCCAGGTATGTATACGTGCCGATATACCGATCATTTGCAAGAATCCGCTTTACTGCATCAAGCGTAAGCAGCCCGCCGCGCTGGTTGCGATAGCCGAGCTGTTCACAGCCGGCAACGATGTCTTTCTGCTTGGCGCCGGCGGCATACTGCTCATGGATATAGCGAACGATCCGCGCCTCATCCTCATTGATCACGTACTGCTTATTCACAACGGTATAGCCGAGCGGGGCAAGGCCACCGAGGCTCAACGCCTTTTCCGCGTTCTGCCGCATGCCACGCTTTACATTCTGCGCCAGCTGCCGGGAATATTCCTCTGCCATGGCCTCCAGGATTGCCTCCAGCAGCAGGCTCTCGCCGCTCTCATCAATGCCCTCCGTAACGGACAGAACGCGCACGCCGTTGCTGCGGAGCTTTTTCTTGTAAATAGCGCTGTCGTACCGGTCGCGGGAAAAACGATCCAATTTCCACACAAGCACATATTCAAATGCGTGCTTCGCACTATCGGCAATCATGCGCTGAAACTCCGGGCGCGTGTCGGCGTACCGACCAGATAGCGCCCGGTCGCAGTATTCGCCAACAACACGAAACCCGCGCTGCTGGGCGTACTCGTGGCACTTGGCCAGCTGGCCGTCTATGGATTGGTCATTTTGCCCGGCGGACGAGTAGCGGGCATAGATCACTACATTTGCAAGGTTGATATCATAGCCCATAAGAACCTCCAAAATTGCCGCTCCGGTATGCGCCGGGGCGGCTTTGTTTTTTATAAATGCAGGAACTGCATGTGAAGCGCGGCGCGCAGCCAGCCGAGATTCGGGCTGCACAGATCAATAATCAGCGCAGCAAGGGCAAGTGCTAAAATTGCAGATAGCAGATAAATGATAATATTTTTCGTGCGGGCGCTGCGCTCATACATGGCAAGCTTCTCCTGCTGGTGGACGATCTCTGCCCGCTTGAGATCGAGCTCCGATTGCTGACGCGCAACAGTTGCCCGCAGCTGCTCATTTTGCCGGGAGATTTGTACGTTCTGTTCCTGCATACAGAAAAGCTGCTGCTCGAGGTCTGCAACACATGCCATATCAGGATCCGATTTCACCAAAGATGATGCGTCGGTGTCCATCGCGTCGGCGATACGGCGAAGCGCGGATACAGGTGCATCTCCGCCGCGTTCATATCTGGATAGGCTGGATACAGATACGCCGGATGCGTCAGATAATTCGGATAGTGTCAGACCTCTGGATTGCCGTTCGTCGCGGATGCGATTTTCTGTGGATTCCATCTACTTATCACATCTTTTCAAGAATTTTCAAAAATAAAAAGGCAAAATACAGTTTTTCTGCCGTTTTTCTCAGATATTCCCAAATGTGGTGGTTGCCATATATAGGAATAAATGATACAGTCGAATTGCAAGGACGGCTCCCAGTCGTTTGCGCGAAAACCCAGGCCCGCGCCAGTATCCCCACACTGACGCGGGCCGAACCAAAACTTACTTATATTGTAAGCAAAAACGACAAAACGCACAAGCGTAATTTTAAACAAAATGTGAACGGAAATTTTGTGGAGAAATGGAGAGCGGTATGGAAATTGTAAAAGAACGCATTAGGAGCATGTTGGGAAAAGCCACACCGGAGCAGCTGTACATCGTGCTGAAATTCATAAAGAATTTAACACGCACGTCTGGGGAGGCAGAGTGAAACGCCGGAGCGGGAAACCGCTTCGGCGCTTTTTCTATGGAGAGCACTTCCCACAGGGGCTATAGCCTGCATCGACTGCCGCGTCGCGGGAATCGAAATAGACCTGATTTGATTCATCCGGAAGATAGGAACATGTAGAGCGGTGGAACTTGTGGGAGCTTGTATTGCCGATATAGTGATCGGATACGTAGCCAGCAGGGCGGGAAGATCCGATGCTCGATGAAGATGCGGAAGGACTGGATGCAGTGGACTTTGCGCTGTCAAGCTCGGCCTGCGCAGCGGCGAGTTCAGACTGGGCTGCCTCATACGAAGAAGAAAGCTCACGGTATTTAGAGGAAGTGCGGGAAAGGGAACGCCATGTACCAAACAGAACGACTGCAAGGAGAAGAACAACGACGATTAAGATACTATGCCGCTTATGGATCCCATTGTTCTCTGCACGTAAGCAGTTGTTTGCCCGTGTTAAAGATTCGTTCTGTGCGGTGAGCTGCTTTTTGGCAGAAGCAGCCTGTGAGGAAATGACTCCAAGTTTCCGCTCATACATACGGCTGAGAATATACATATGACAGTACAGCTCATATTCGTCCTGATTTGAGATCACGCGGCCTGTGTATGGGTTGATACGGCCAACAGCAGAAGCGTAAGGAATCTGCTGGTGAATGCAGAGCAGATTTTGGGAATACTCGAAGCGGTTAAGCTTCGTGGTGGAAGAAGGCGGCTGTGCCTCGCCATGTGGGAGTATGCCAGGCAAGAGAATCACCACGTTTGTTTTTCCATATATTATAAGAAAACGCGGCAGAATCTGAAATGAAGCAGACTTCCTGTTTTGAATATAAGCATAAAAAACACCGGGAACGTGTCAATCGTTCCCGGTGTTTTTTTCGTTCTGCGGAGAAGATCCGTTCTGCAGATCGGAGATGAAGCGCTCAATTTTACCCCAGTCCTCCGGCGGAAGGGCCATGAGGAGAGAAATGAAGCGTTTGCGGAAGGAATCATCTGCGTCAGACATGATGTCGGTGACGAGAAGGGCAAGTTCTTCGTTTGCGCTGCGCTGGACGTACATCTCCCCAACGCCATCCTGAAGCCAGGCCAGCGAGACATTGAACTCCCGGCAGATATCCGAGAGTGTACGGTCACTGGGATTTCGAATGCCGGAGCATAGCCCCGTGATGAAGGCGCCAGAAACATGCAGTCGCTCGGCGAAAGCGGACCGTTTTATACCGAGGTCTTTAATGAGAAAAGCAATGCGTTCATTTACGGTTTCCAAAGTATCACCACCTTTTTTCGAAACTACGTTAACACATAAAAACAGCTTTGTCAACGGGAAATTAGCTTAGATAAAAAATAATGCTTGACAATTTAGCTGAGCTGTGATACGCTTTAGCTACGTTAAAGAACAAATTAACGGCAGCTTCTTATCTAAGATAAGAAATATCGATTTGTCCCCTTGACAAATCGAATGGGCTTTGAAGCGAGGTGAGGGCAATGTCAGAAGAACAGAAGAAGCAGGCAGAGAAGATTTCGGCAGAGATTGCAAAGCTGTCCCCGGAGATGCGCGAGAAGGCGCTGATTTTCATGCAGGGCATGGCGGCAATGGCGCAGCCGGTGAAGATGGAGAAGAAGGAGGCGTAACGCCTCTGATGGACGGAGCATAGGATACAGGAAAAGGAGGCGCATGGTATGGCAAGAAAAAAGCCTGTGATACGGACGGAGAGCTATGTCTATGTCGGCGGGAAGCCCGTGCGATTTGACGATCTGCCGGACGATCTGAAACGGAAGGCAGCAACGGAGCTGAAGCTACGGTGGATGCGGGGGCTGTATCCCGGCGTGGATTTTTTTGTTGTGAAGAAGGAGGAGACATCTGGTGCGCAGGAATGAGCGCCTGGCGGCGCTGGTGACGATTGCGGCCTGGATTTTGCTGGCGGCGCTGCTGGCAGCAATCCTGGCCGGGTGAAAAGGAGGATACTGAGCCATGGGGAGCGTGGAAACATGCAGGCTGGCGCTGAATGCGCAGGAGCTGCGGGACCTGATTGAGGCGGCGCTGGTATGCGAGTGCGCCAACGTGCACAGCATGAGCAGTCTGCGCAGCCAGGGCCTATACAACAACGCCGGGAAACTGGAAAAGATGAATATCCGCCTGATGCCGCTGGTAAAGAAGCTGCAGGAGGCGGAAGAAAAACTGGGGAAAGGAAGTGAAAAAGGTGAAAAAGGCGAAAGAGCTGCGAGAGGATGTACTTGAGGCACTGAGAAAGCAGGTGGAGCTGCTGAACAAGAACGGCGTATCGCTGGCCGAAAAGGAACACGCATACGATGCGATTTCGGGGCTGACCGCATTGCTGCGTGAACTGAAGAACGTTTAAGAGATTTTGAGAAAAGGAGGATCTACAAAATGAGAAGCAATCTGGCATGTGTGGAAAGCACCAAGGAGCGCCGGGCGCGGCTGCAGGAGCAGCGGGAGGAAATTGCGGCAATTAGCCGGATCTTGAAAGGCGTTTGCCTGTATGTGGGCGGCGCAGCAACCATTATGGCAGTGATTGCATGCGGCGCCGAGATGCAGCCGGAGGCGGTTGTGACGGGTGTGATTGCAGCCGGGACAACCCTGTACGGGGTGCTGTGATGGCTGGGAAGATCAAAGTAGAGCTGCGGCCGGACCAGCTGGACGACATTGTGGATGCGCTGCAGGCATTCGCCGACGACTGCGCCAACGACGCGGAGCTGCTGAACCGCATGGCGCGCGTGGACACGGAAACCGTGGCCGATCTGGTAAAGCGGCAGGGCACGCTTTTGAAGCTGGCAAGCTGGCTGCAGCACGTACAGGAGGAAGCCGAGTGAACGGGCTGCAGGCCATCGGGCTTGCAATCTGCGCGGTTCAGCTGGTGCTGCCGGGGATTCTGGCAGCGGCGGCGAGGGCCGCGAAGGGAGAACTTATCAGGAGGAGGCGCAGGCATGAAGCAAATCTTTGACGCGGCCATGCGCCCCCATCAAGCCACCGTGCGGAAAGGACTGCCCTGGCCGCGCGGCGGGATGCACCGTCAAATGCTGCAGCTGGGCGCTTTACGTCAGTATTCGGAACTATATCTATGATGTAAACCTCAAGCAGCGCCACAAGATGGAGCTGAATGACGGTGCATCCCGCTGCGCAGCGAAAAACAGACGATAAGGAGACGGATTATGCCGAAGAACACGATTGCATACCCCGGGGAGCGGGCTGTACCGGCGAAGGTGTACCTTGCCGAGCAGCCGGGCTATACCGGGAAAAAGTATTACAGAGTCCACTACGCCGGGCAGATCCTCAATGTTCACTGCGCCGACGAGACGGCGGCGCTGTTCTGGGCGGCAAAGCACTGGGGGTACAGCTTCCGGCGGGCCGAATACCACCAGAACGCCCGCGTGGAGAGGCTGCACTATGTGCCGGGGAGGTAACGGGAAATGCTGACGCACTTGAGCCTGTTTTCCGGAATCGGCGGGCTGGATCTGGCTGCCGAGTGGGCGGGATTTACAACCGTCGGGCAGTGTGAGTTTGCCGACTACCCGATGAAGGTGCTGGAAAAGCACTGGCCGGACGTGCCGCGCTGGCGTGACGTCCGGACGCTGACAAAGGAGAGCTTTTATGAGCGGACAGGATTGCGAACAGTTGATGTTCTCTCTGGGGGATTCCCCTGCCAGCCCTTCTCCGTGGCTGGAAAGCAGAAGGGAAAGGGGGATGATCGTTACCTCTGGCCGGAGATGCTGCGAGTTATCCGAGAACTGCGCCCGCGCTGCGTTGTCGGTGAGAATGTACCTGGAATCCTCCGCATTGCCGCCGGGCAGGTGGTTAAGGATCTGGAGCGTGCAGGCTATCACGTCGTCGTGTTCAATTTTGAAGCTGCGGCTGTCGGAGCTTGGCACAGACGATCAAGAGTATTCTTCGTCGGAATCGCAGATGTGGCCGACACCGACGAGGATGGACTACGCAAAGGAGCGGATGCGGAGCACGCAGCAGAAAGCAGGCAGCCGACACAGCCTGGACTTGCCGTCAATGGTGAGGCTATGGCCGACGCCGCGCGCGAACGAGTACAAGGACGTGTTGCAATCTGTGCCTCCGAGTCGGCAAAAGAATCCAGGCAAATGCAATCTGACGCAGGCGGTAGCAATGGATCAGATGCTTGCAACACCGTGTGCGCGGGATTACCGGACAGGGCAGCGGAAGCGGTACGAAAACAAGGCCAGAGCGAACAACCTCAACGATCAGATTGGTGGGCAACTAAACCCGACGTGGGTAGAGTGGCTCATGGGATTCCCGCCAGGGTGGACAGACTTAAATGTCTCGGAAACGCTGTAGTTCCGCAGCAGGCATACCCGATTTTTAAGGCATTGATGGAGGATATTTTGGGATGAATGGCATATATAAGCTAATCGTCAGCGGGATAGACGGGAACGGCTTTCAGTACATATCTGGTATGCTTGAGCCGGAACGGCTGGATTCTAATGGATTCCGTATCGGAAAAGCGTTCAGCGTACAGATTTACCACAGCAAAAATGAATCGAGTCTCTGGACGTTCCAGTGGGTCGGCGGGGCGCCGCACAACTGGACGCACATAAAAACATTCCGGGACGAGATCATAGGCGAGAACGAAGTACCCGCGCTGCTCAAAAAATATAACCTGATTTCGGAGGACGCGCTATGACAGACAAGGAAAAGGGAATCGTGCGGGCCCTGCGGTGCACATCTACGCCGGGCGACCATACAAGTAACTGCGAGCAGTGCCCATACTGGAGGAAAGAACAGCTGAACGGGCGGCTCAAAGAGAAGTTGGGAACGGATACATGGACAAGCTGCGACATTGATAAGGTCGGTCTGGACGCAGCTGACCTCATCGAGCGCCTGACCGCCGAGAACGCGGCGCTGCGGGGGAAGGTGCCACAGTGGATCAGCGTGGAGGAACGGAGGCCGGAACCGGGGAAACGCGTCCTTGCTACGGACGGCGTATTTGTCGGCGAGGCGTACCGCACAAGCGCGGATACATGGAGAAGATATGACGGAATAGCCATGCGGGACTGCCTTGGCAGTATAGTCACCCACTGGATGCCGCTGCCGGGCGAACCGGAGGAAGGAGGCAAGGCATGAGTAAAGCTGTACTGCTGAGCATTCGCCCGAAGTGGTGCGAGAAGATCATAAGCGGAGAGAAAACGATCGAGGTGCGCAAGACGCGCCCGAATATGAACCCGCCGTTTAAGTGCTGTATCTACAAATGCGGAAACGGCAAAATCATCGGGGAATTTCTGTGCGATCAGATCATCGAAGATCGCACGTATGGGCACAATGAAGAATTTTACAGAGCAGCCTGCATGAGCGCATACGATGTGGCGGCATATGCAATGCAGTCGCCGATGTATGGCTGGCACATATCAAATCTCAAGATTTACGATACGCCGCACGAATTGGACGACTTCAGACGGGTATGCAAAAATGACTGGTGGTGTGAGAGCTGCGCTATGTACAGTGAGTATAACGGGACCTGCGGCAATGGTAGTTTGCAGATTCGACGCCCGCCTCAGAGCTGGTGCTATGTGGAGGAATTGCTGTGAAGATTTACATAGCCGGTAAAATCACCGGAGATCCGGGGTATCGGGATAAATTTGCAGCGGCAGAAATACAGCTGGGCTGGCAGGGGCACACTGTGCTCAATCCTGCCGAGCTGCCGGAGGGCATGAGCCGGGAGGACTACATGCGGATCTGCTTTGCAATGATCGACGTGGCGGACGCGGTTGTCTTCCTGTCAGACGCGAAGGAAAGCGCGGGCGCGAGGCTGGAAATGGCATACTGCGAATACATCAAGAAGGAGTATGAGGAATGGAACGATTGACTTATTTCAAAGACGGATACTGGCGGGTAAATTTCAGCGGAGTGCAGTACCAGGCGGATTTTGTTGATCGACTTGCGGCCTACGAGGACACAGGGTTAAGCCCTGAAAAGGTTTCTTGGATGAAAGAAGTCGTCGAAGCAGCTTTTGACAATGACACGTCCAGAATTGAGCGAGCACACAACCTGCATGTGGCCGACAAGGACGGGCGCGTGGTCGTGCTGCCGTGTAAGGTGGGCGATGTTGTGTACGGATTCCACGGGGAAAAGACCATATTGCCGATGGTGGCAAAATGGATCGAAACGAACACTGACGGATGGTGCATTGCAGTACAATACACGCCAATGGCCCCAAGGTTTTATAGGTTTTCCGATTTTGGTAAGACCGTATTTCTCACCCGCGAGGAAGCCAAGAAGGCGCTGCAGGAAATGGAGGGCAGGTCATGACCAGAAAACGTGCAAGAAAGATACTTATGTCCATCGGCACGAGCCGGAACCGGGCAAACTGGGGGCTGACGGCAAAGCCGCGCTGGAAAACAAACGCCGGTGTGGTAGAGGACACACTGACGATCACCCTGTATGCGAAGCTGCTGCGGGCAAGAATGGAGGGAAAGAAGGATGGCAACGAAACGAATATGTGATCGCTGCGGGGCGGAGATAAACCCAACAAGCTCTGCGACGTATGTAAACGTACGAAGTGCGTTCCATGAGAAATCACCTGATATTGAGCTTTGCTGCTCCTGCGCAATGCAAATCAAAGAATGGATTAAGTTACGTGTAGAGGAGGGCAAGAAGGATGACTAAACTGAAACCATGTCCATTTTGCGGGGGAGAAGCACTTCTTGAACCGTACAGAGCAAGAAAAGGGTATGAAGCATCAATACAATGCAATCAATGCTTATGTTCTATGTCCACCATAACCTATGACGAAGAAGAAACGGCGATAGAGGACGTTGTAAAAGCGTGGAACAGGAGGGTAAATGATGACTGATTATATCAGCCGCGAAGCGGCGGTGAAAGACTTTGAATCCTGCAACGCGGAAAATCCGAACTGGACACCCCAGCGAGTGAAAACGCTCCTGCTGCGTCAGCCCGCTGCCGACGTTGCGGAGGTGGTGCATGGAACGCCGGTGACGGAAGTGCGCACGAGGACGATTGTGGGATACCATGAGGAGATCGGAGTTTTAGCGGGAGACCGATCTACACTTTACCGCAGGAATATGGTGCATGCGGACATCCCGTATGACCACTGCCCAATATGCGGCGCAACGCTGTGCTCACGGTGGCATAATTTCTGCGGGAAATGCGGCGCGAAGATGGATGGAGGTGCTGACCATGCCTGACGAATACATCAGCCGCCGTGATGCGCGAATAGCGATCCTCGAGAAACAGGCCGGCGGTGGGGTGGATCAGAAAATTACGGTCGGAACGGCAGAAGCAGTAATCAACGCAGTTCCCGCAGCCGACGTTGCGCCGGTGGTACATGGGCGGTGGGAGAGAATGCGGGAATCGGGAACCACATGGCGGTGCTCCGCTTGCGATGTAATGGTAGGCGCATTTTTGGCGGGGTGCTCTCATTATTGCTATTGCTGCGGCGCGCGGATGGATGGAGGTGCTGACAATGCCTGACGAATACATCGGCCGCGAGGCGGCGCTGAAAGCAGCGAATGAATGGGTAAGCGAGGCGTGTATGGCGCCTGTGATGAGGGTAAGCCGGTTGTTTGATAAACTGCAAAAAGTTCCCGCCGCCGACGTTGCGGAGGTGGTGCGGTGCAGGGACTGCGAATATGTGAGGCCAACCGTTAATGCTCACACCGGGGAGCAGGTAGGAATCTGGTGCTCGCTGCATGACATCCTCAACGTCGGCCCGGATGACTATTGCAGTCGGGGCGAGAAGAAGGGCGCGACTGAATGAGCAGGCTGCGGTTTGAATCCATGGCGGACATGCCGGCGGGGATGCGGAAGCTTTACGCGAAGCAGGGGCTTGCCGCCGCTGCGGCGAAGCCGGAAAAGGCCACAAAGTATCACAGCACGCCAACGGAGCGAGCCGGGATCCGCTTTGACAGCCAGAAGGAGGCCCGGAGGTACGACGAGCTGATTGTGATGCTGCGGGCCGGGATCATCACAGATCTGCGGTTGCAGCCGCAATTCACGCTGCAGGAGAGCTACTGCACAGAGCGCGGGGAACGGATCCGCGCAATCCGGTACACGGCGGATTTCTCATACCGCTTCGGCGGAAAGCTGGTGGTGGAGGATGTGAAGTCATCGGCCACGCGGACGAAGGAATATCTGCGCAACAGGAAGATGGTGCGGGAGAAGTACGGGATCGATATCTCCGAGATTTAGGCAAGTGCCCGGGATTTTGATTTTTATGGACTTTGGCCGGCACGTTTTGCCATTGGCGCGCCGGGAGGATAACCCGGGTTTTGCACTGCAGGCGGCCACATGGCCCGTGCGCCGCCTGCAGATATACCGTGTGGGACGTGCGGAAAAACGTCACCCCATCGCCGGGCGTTTGCGCACCCGGCGGGCATAAGAACCTCCTTTTCCAAAAGCTGGCCCGGAGCAGAAAGGCCGGCTCACCCGCGACAGATGGGATGCGCGGGCGCAGGCGGTGCAAGGCCGTCACTGCCGCGGGGCGGAACACCGCCCCGCGAACCGAACGAAAGGCAGGAATCCAGATGAGCAAAGGAACCGTGATTGATCGTACCGGGGAGCGGTACAGCAGGCTGGTTGTGATGGAACGCGCTCCATCGGAGGGAGCACCGGGCGCGCGCTGGCTGTGCCAGTGCGACTGCGGGCGGAAGAAGATCGTGCGAGCGGGTGATCTGCAGCGCGGCAGCACAAGAAGCTGCGGGTGCCTGCAGGCAGAGAAGCGGAGAAAGGCCAAGAAGATCCGGGCAAAGGAGATTCAGGCACAGGCAGGGCGGAGCATCTGCTACAACGTGTACTGCCCGCAAAGGAACAACACACGCGCCGGGGCGTGGAGCTGCAGCCGGTGCCGGAACTGCATCAGCAGGGAGAAAACCCGCAGAGCCAAGCGGGAAATAATAGAAATTCAGGAGGAACAGGCATGAGCAAGATTATGGAACTTTTCTATGGAGATCTTGGAGCATTCCAGAATGATATGGAAAAGGAACAGTGGGCAGTGGACTTCCGCGGGGAGAAGTATCCACCGAGGATCGTGATGGACCAGTTGACGCCGCCGCTGTTTGAGGAAACGGCGGACGGGCTCAAAAAACAGGAGCCGGCCTGCATCCAGAGCATCGGGAGGCCGGATCTGCAGGTAATTACAACGGGAAAGCTGGCAATCAGCAAGAAGGACCTCACGAAGATGGTCAACCGGGCGGCCCAGCTGCTGGAGCTGTTCCTGCACGGGTTTATGCAGGAGAAAAAAGAGCTGGAGGAACAGGGATGAATTTTGCAAAGCAGCTGACGGCCATGAATCAAAGCAGCCTGGATATCGGATTCAAGGCCGGATTCCAAAAAGGCTGTGATCTGTGGATGGCGGCACTGGCAAAGGAGGGATTTGGCCCGGAGCGCATGCTGCGGATGGCGGAGAAGGTGGAGGAGCTGGACAAGCAGCTGGGCCTCGCCTGGCAATGCGAGGCGGAATCCGACTACGCGCAGGAGCAGCTGGACAGGGTGCTGCAGCCGGTATGTGGGGAAAGGTTTGTGCCGTTCCGGGAGCGGAATCCGGATATCAAGCAGTTTGACTACAAAAAGAGGGGGCAGCGGAAATGATTATTGAGATTTTAAGCCTTGTCGCGCTGCTGGGATGGATTGCGCTTGGCGTGATGACGTTTTTCAAGCTGCGCAGTCTGACCCGCCGGGCCAACGACGTAATGGATACGCTTGAAATGGTTGAACTGATAGAGCTAAAGGGTACGGCGCCGGATGAGCCGGGGAAAGAAGGCCCGTGGTGGGCATGCCCAAAGTGCGGCGCCGTAGGCTGCTGCAAATGGGATGCAGCTACAGATACAAGCACATGCAGGGCGTGCGGATACACAAGCTGACCGCTGAACGCATGGCCGGAATCTCCGGCCACGCTTTGAACGGGCAGAGATGGGAGGGATATCTGTGAATATTGCGTACAACGTGGACTGCATGG
>OIYG01002334.1_pt1 | contig 12246 bp, 8 predicted proteins | sample 1587861 | NCBI WGS metagenome assembly OIYG01 (sample SAMN03283272) | human gut metagenome | biome: human-associated habitat; material: feces | host: Homo sapiens | place: Peru | collected 2012 | reverse complement strand
GACAACAATTCCAAAAACGAAAGTGAATGTGTTTTTTGTTGCTAATCCTAAATATTATTCTTGTTTTAACGTTGTTTATCCGATGTGGTGCGATGAACAATATGAAATGCAAAGATATGTAGCTTTTAGCTTAGCAACTCTTGAGTATGCTAAATTAATCAACTTCAGACCTGATATAATCCATGCTAACGATTGGCATACCGCTATGCTTCCGATTTATCTTAAAACAAATTATAAATACGACGAATTTTACTCTAATACAAAATCAATTTTCACTATCCACAATCTTGCTTATCAAGGCGAGTGCGAAAAACAGATAATAGATTTTGCAAATATGAGATGGGATAATGTTTGGAATGATAGATGTATAGAGCATTATGGCAGAGTAAATTGGCTAAAAGGCGCTATATATTGCGCAGACAAGGTAACAACCGTTTCTCCTCGATATAGTCAAGAAATTTTAGGCTCAGACTTTGGTGAAGGAATGGATTATACCCTAAGGGATAATACCTACAAGCTTTGCGGCATTTTAAACGGCACAAAATACGATAAAAAGAACTTCAATTTAAAAGAAAAACCAAAATTTAAAGAAGAAATTCAAAAACTTTTCGGGCTTGAAGTTAACCCAACAAGACCACTTATTGCTTGTATTTCAAGGCTTGTATATCAAAAAGGAATTGATTTAATTGATTTTGCAAAGTTTGATTTGATGAATCAGCCTGCTGATTTTATTTTCCTTGGAACAGGCGAAAAAAGATATGAAAATATGTTGATTTGGACATCAAATAATTCCAAAAATATTAGAGCTTGGATTGACTTTAAGGCTGATTTATCCGATAAAATCTATAAAGCTTCAGATATGTTCTTAATGCCGAGTTTGTTTGAACCTTGCGGAATTTCGCAAATGATAGCAATGAAATACGGTTCAGCGCCAATTGTAAGAGCTGTTGGCGGATTGGACGATACCGTTATAGCTTATCCAAACCCAAAAGCGACAGGCTTTAAGTTCTTGAGTTATGACGCTCAAAGCATGGTAAATGAAATTAAAAACGCAATCTGGACATATTATGATAGAAAAGACGATTTCAAAAATATCGTAAATAACTGTATAAACACAAGATTTTCTTGGGAAGATTCAGCCCAAAAATATAAATTCTTATACTTAGACGCACTAAATCGAAAGAATTTTTAAAACGCAAATTTAACTAATTGATTAAATATTTAGCAATATCTTCTCTATTGAACACTTCAATAGAGTTTTTATTATGAATAAACACTAAACAACTAATTACAGATTTAAACATATTAAACTCGCTATATTCAAATTTTCTTCTTAAATCATCCATATTTTCAGCCAAAAATTCGGTTATAAGAGTTTTATTTTTGAATGTTAAAGAAGTAAAGAAATCAAGCCCTTCTTTTGTCGCAATGCCCTCAAAATAAAGGATATCAGGGTTTTGAAATTCAATAAATCTCATAGCTTTATCAAGATTAAAACCGATATTTTCGTTTAATTCGCACTGCGCAACGTTTTTAAGCTTATATTTTGCAATTGATTCAAGGGTCATAACGTTTTTATTTTTTGGAATTAAATTAGATAAAATTGAATAAATTAAATGTGTTTTTCCACTTAAAGAAGCGCCGCAAATAAGGATTACGCCCGAATTATTCAAAGAATTTTTAATCAGTTCAATATCTAATGGTTTGATGTTTAATTTTTCAATTTCAATCGGCGGATGATAAATCTTAATTAAAATTCTTTCGCCGCTAATCGTCGGAAAAGCACTGATACTGGCTGTCAATTCTTTTCCATCAACATTAAAAACAAGTTTTCCCAGTTGCGGAATTTCATAAACATTAGGGTCTAAATTGCACATTGATTTTAAAGATAGAATAAATGAATTGGTCAAAAGGCTTGGAATTGTGCCTGTTTCAAAGATTTTATCTTCTTTTTTAAATTTAACACACAACCCGTCAGATGTATTTTCAAAAAATAATTCATGGACATCTGTTGTAATTGCTTGTTTTAAAATTGCCTTAAAAAGGGCTTGGATATGCACTTCTGAAAGGTCATCACTATGCAGTTCGTCTTTCCAAGAAAAGTTATCAGATGAATTTTTAATATTAATTTCTTCAACTTTGGTTTTAATATCATAATACTCTGAAATCTTTTTTAAAATGCTTTTTTCACTTGAAATTACAGGGTCTATGTTTTTATTTGTCAATTTCATAATTTTATCAATCGAAAATAAATCCATAGGGTCAGCCATAGCAATCGTTAAAGTGTCCTCAATTATAAACAAAGGAAGAATTTTGAACCTTATAGCGTCTTTGTAGCTAACCAAATCGAGGCATTTTTTATCTATTGAATAATTTTCCAAATCAACAAAAGGCGTGTGGAGCTTTTCTTCCAAAAATTTCATTAACACATCTTCTTCAATCATTTGAGTATTAATTAAAATTTGCCCGATGTTTGTATTTTGAGCTATTGCAAGTTCTGTTGCATGTTCAATATCATCATACGTTACAAGCCCATCACGAACCAAATCATATTTTAATTTATCAAGCGTCTTATTATCAAGAGCGCTGTTATCATTCAATAAATCCATTTTTTACCTTATTTTACTATCTTTTTAAGCTAAATATTTATTAATTTTTTCCAAAACATCACTAAATTCAAACGGTTTAGTTATATATTCATCCGCTCCGGTTTCTTCGCCTATCAATTTATCTTCATCCTGAGAACGAGCTGTAACCATTATTATCGGGATATTTTTAAATTTATTGTCAAATTTTAACAAACGACAAATCTTATAGCCATTAATTTTAGGCATCATGACATCCAATATAATTAAATCGGGCGATTCATTTTTAGCTTTATGCAAACCTTCTTCGCCATCAAGCGCCGTAATACACTCAAACCCCTTGGCTTTCAACATAAATGACAAGGTTTCAACTATATCTTTTTCATCGTCAACTATTAAAATTTTCTTCATATTTTCCTCTAACTGTTTAAAGCTGTAATAATTTTCGATAAATCGTTGGCATAATTTGAACTATGACAACTCTTTAACATTGTAACACAATTGTTTTCAGCGGAATATTTATTTACATATTCACTTATCGAGCGAGTTATTGCTTCAAATGAACTATTAGAAACTTTAGGTAAACAAACGAAATACTCGCCATTTTTAACCACTTCTTTTGATAAAGTTGTTAGGTTTAAAAGCTTATTTTCTTTTAATTCATCAACCAATTTTTGAAGATTATCGCTTTTGATTTTTATTATTCCAACGTCACTATTTGCAACCAAATAATGCGATAAATCCATAATAAATTTTTTATAGTCATCCTCAAAAGGCAATAGTACTGAGAATTTTGAGCCGATTTTTTCCTTACTTTCAACATAAATAAAACCCAGATGAAAATCAACAAGCTGTTTTGTAATTGTTAATCCAAGCCCAACCCCGCCATTGTTGCGTTTTAAGGATGATTCAATTTGAGAAAATTTATCGAAAATTTTTGGGATATCTTCTTTTTTAATTCCAATACCGTTATCTTTAACAGAAACTTTTATATATTTTCCTGATGGTTTTTCAATTGGATCAATAAGATTTTGCGGAATATCTTGAGTTGAAATAATTGAAACATCAACATTAATCAAGCCATCTTGCGGTGTAAATTTAAGGGCATTTGAAACAAGATTAGTGAAAATTTGTTCTACTCTCCTTAAATCAACATAAATTTCAGGAAGTTTTTCTTGAATAGATAAATTAATTGAAATATTTTTTTGGGTTGCAATTTGTAAAAATGTTTTCTGTAAAAGCTCTAAAGATGAAGAAATATCAACTAATTTATATTTAAAATCAAGTTTTCCTGCTTGAATTCTTGATAAATCTAATAAATCTTCAATAATTCCTGATAGCCTTTGAATATTTCTTTTTGCCATTGAAATAAAGTTTCTAGCGTCAGGTGAAATTTCTCCTGCTTGATTAGATAAAACAATTTCAAGAGAGTTATTAATAGGAGTTAATGGCGTTCTTAATTCATGAGAAACAATTGAAACAAATTCAGATTTTAATTTTTCAAGTTTTTCAAGTTTGATGTTTGTTCTTGAAATTTCTTCATAAAGTTTTGCACTTCTTAAAGGAAGCGCCACTTGGTGGGTAATTGCTTGAAAACAAGTAACATCTTCATGGGAATATGGAGTTTGACGAAACAACTCAACAACCCCAAAAAAGTCTTCCCCTACTTTAATAGGTGCAAAAAGTGAATCATAATTAATTACTTCAAGCCCATGGATTTTGTTAGAGCGCTCTTGTTTAACCTTTAAATTAAGCTCAATGTTTTCAAAATCATCATTTAAAAAAGCAAAATTATCATTTGAAAGAGTTTTATAATTTAAAATAGAGCGAATTTTAAGAGCTTCTTTTAAATTTTGATTGACATTATGAATTGAATTTAGGTTGATAATTGGTTTTCCTAAAGAATTTAAAATTAAAACACAAGAAACATCAAAACTTAAAGTTTTTTCCATAGCTTCTGTCATAATGTCATAAAGTTTTGATGTATTAAGCGTTCCAGCAAACCCAGAACTTGTATTATATAAAACATTCAGTTGATAAAGGCTTCTTGAAAGCTCTTTATTATTTTCATAAAGCCTATTAAGGGATTTTTTAATTTTTGAATGAGAGTTAATAGTTGCAAGTAAGATTTCTTTTGTAAATGGCGGAATAATAAAGCCATCAACAAGTTTAATATATTCTTTTGAATAATCTTTATTATTTAAAATTAAAATAATTTGAGCATTTTCATTTTTAGCGTTAGATTTTATCTGTCTAATTAAAAATTCACAGTTTTGAACGCAGTTATCTAATAAAATAACATCTGGGCAAAAATGATGTAATTGAGTTAAGATATCTTGAATTTCACCATTTGAACATTGAAGCTCAAAGTCGTTATCTAAAAGAAGATTTTTAACGTTCAAATCTTCTTTTTCAAAAATATCACTTTGTGACAGTAAAAAAATCTTAGCCATATTAAAATTTTAACAAAGCCAAGAGGTTTTGCAATTTTTAGAATTTTCTTAACATTTTTTCATAATTAAATTCAATTAAATCAAAAGCATTGTTAATATTGTAATCAATAAGAATATCAGCTTGGGTTTTTCTTGAATTAATCATTTCTAAAATTGGTTCAAGATAAATTCTTTCATTTTGAATTAAAGCCGATTTTGAAATGTTGAATATTTTTTCAACAACCATCCAGCCATCAATGTTTGATTTTTCTTTAATTTTAAAATCGAGCCCATTTTCAGCCGCTTCTTTTGAATAAAAATCAATGTCGTTAAAATTTAAAAACTTAAATTGCTCTAAAAGCCAATCGCTTGAACATTTCATCAATCCTGAATATAAAGCGCAAAGCGCAAGCGCCATTTTAGGGTTAGAGCTATCATGGTTTCTTATTTCAATATAATTTTTTAAACGAACATCAGGAAAACATAAACTTTGATGAAGAATATAATCTTCTAAAGTGGCAAAATATCCACAATAACCTTTCTTTAAATATTCATCAAAAGTTATTTTTCCATTTATAGGAATAATTTTTCCCTCTTTTTCAATATAGACCATTGGAACGTTTAAAACTTCTTGAATATAATTTTTAATTATGTTTTTCTTTTGAAATAGCTTTTTAAAAACGTTTTTATAAAAGAAGTTACATCTTTGAGAGCCGCAAAAATGCCAAACATGGCTTCTATAAGATTTATATTCACCTAAAACATTGTTTTCAATCGGGCTATTTGAAAAAAGACCATTTAAAAATGGCATAATAAGGTTATAAAATTTTAATTTATAGTATAAATCGTTTTGATTTTTAAAATCGATGTTAATTTGAATACCTGCACTTTGGCGCATCATTTTAGGGCAAAGTTCCCCATAATTAGCGCTTGGCAGATAATTATTCATAATTTCATATCTTTTTTTATTTAAAATTTGAATTTCTTGAATTGTTGAAAGCGGGCTAATTCCATATCCTAAGAAAATTACATTGTAATTTAGGGCAATTGAATCAAGGATTTCAATAATCTTATTTAATTCAAGTTGAATATCAAAAACATTTTGCTTAGGGGAAATGCTTAATTCTAATTGGCACCCCGGTTCAAGTGAAATTGATGTGTTATTTTTACTTTTTGCGCCAATAATAATAGAACTATCATAAATTAATTCCCAGCTTTGTGAAGTTGAAAAATCTTGAATAATTTTTTCCACAGTGGAATAACTGGCATTTTTAAAAGTTGTTCTATCAAGGCTCAATCTTTCATATTCAAGCCCTAAAAGTGAGTCATTATGTTTTTTATTAAGATAAAAACTTTCAATGTCTTTAAAACTCAATTTTTTATTATTTTGTTTTCGTGGGAGATTTTCTTTTGTTTCTTGTTTTAAAATTGTTTTTTGCATATTTGAATTTTATCATAAATTATAATTTTACAAGTTAGACACCTGACTTATTTTTGATAGAATAAATATATGGACTTAAATTATCAAATTAGAGCAAAAAAATTCAGAGCAAAAAAATCTCTAGGGCAAAATTTTCTTACAGATTCAAATATAATTGATTTTATTATTGAAAGGGCGACAATAGATGATGAAGTTTTAGAAATTGGCCCAGGGCTTGGATTTGTTACAGAAGGACTTGTTCAAAACGCAAAAAAAGTTGTTGCAGTTGAAATAGATAAAGATGCTATTAAAGTTTTAAATAATAATCTTTCAAATTGTAATAATTTTACATTAATTGAAAATGATATTTTAAAAATAGATATCGACCAAATGCCTTTTGAAGATGAAAAAATTAAAGTAATTGCAAACATTCCATATTACATTACAAGTCCGATTTTAGTTCATCTTTTAGGTGAAATTGATGAATTAAAAAATAAAAACAGAAATAGAATTAAAGAAATTGTTTTAATGGTTCAACTTGAAGTTGCTAAAAGAATTTGTGCAACTCCAAATTCACAAAACAAGGAATATGGCAAACTTTCAATTTTATCTCAAATGTATTGTGACCCTGAAATAATTAAAATTGTTCCAAAATCTTGCTTTTCTCCCAGTCCAAAAGTTGATAGCGCCTTAGTTAAATTTAAAATTAACGATGAACCAAAAGTTGAAATAACAAGACTATTAAAAAGAACAATTAACTCAATTTTTTCTTCAAGAAGAAAAAATATCAAAAATTCACTTCAAAATGGCGGATTTCTTGAAGTTGAAAAAGCTCTTGAAAAAGCAAACATTGATAAAACGCAACGTGGCGAAAAATTATCTATTCAAGAAATTCAAAAAATTGCCCTTGCTCTTGAGGAGTTTAATTAATGAAAAAAATAAAAGTAAAATGCCCTGCTAAAATCAACCTTGATTTAAGAGTTTTTAAAAAAGATAAATCAGGTTTTCATCCTATTAAAAGTATAATGCAGGCAATTAATCTTTTTGATTTTATTACAATTGAGCTTAATGAGGGTGATTTAATTAAACTAGATGGCACAAGTGATGAAATTCCTTATGATGAAAAAAATATCTGTTTTAAAGCGGCAAAACTTTTTTTAGAAAAGATTAATAAAAAATATTCTGTTTCTATTTTTATAGAAAAAAATATTCCCGTTTGTGCTGGTTTAGCAGGGGGCTCAACTGACGCAGCTGGTGTTTTATATGGTTTAAATAAAATTCTTGATTATCCTTTAGCTCTAAAAGAGCTTCATAAACTAGCTTTTGAATTAGGTTCAGATTTAAACTTTTGCCTAGAGGGTGGAACAAAACTTTGCCAAGGGCGAGGAGAAAAATTAACCTCTATGCCTTTTTATGATTTTAAATTATCTTTAGTGAAACCAAAAAATCTTAAAATATCAGCTAAAGAAGCATATTTGGCTTTTGATGAATTAAAAAAAGAATCAAACTTAAGAAATGATTTAGAGTTTGCACTTTTAGAAACAAATAAATATGAAGAATTAAACCTTTTGAATTCTCTTGGACTTCAAATGTCTGGTTCAGGGCCAACATTTTTCTTAAGAGATAAAAATTTTGATATAGAGCTTGATGATAATTATTTAATAATTAACGACTTAAATTCAATTGATTATGGTGTAGTTGAAGTATAAATTAAAGCAATTCTTCTTCAATAATGTATCTTGGGCGCTTTTTAACTTCTTTAAAAATCTCACCTAAATATTCAGCAACAATTCCAACGCAGAAAACTTCAAATCCGCCAAAAAATGAAGTTACAATTATAGCCGTTGCCCAACCATCCGGTGAATCATTCCATAAGAATTTTGCTAAAATAGCATACATTCCCATTAAAAAGCCGATTAACATACATAAAAAGCCTGATACGCAGATTAATTTTAAAGGTACAACGCTATAAGAAGTTATGCCATTAACAGCTAAAGCAGTTAAAGAGAATAAGTTAAACTTAGATTTTCCAACGTTTCTTTTTTTAACGTCAAATTGCACGCTTATTTGTTTAAAGCCGATTTCATGGAAAAAACCTCTTAAAAACAGGTTTGTTTCTTTAAATTTATCTAAAATTTCAAGAACTTCACATGAAACCAATCTAAAATCAGAATGATTTTTAGGAATTTTCACCCCTAAAATTGCCATTAACTTATAAAAAGCAAGAGCGGTTATTTTTTTAAAAAAGGAGTCTGTTTTTCTGTCGTTTCTAACTCCAAAAACAATTTTATACCCCTCATCATATCTATCAATAAATTCTTCTATTTTTGTTTCGTCTTGTTGTAAATCTGCGTCAATTGTGACAACAGCGTCACAGCCGATTTTTTTAGCGCCTAACATGCCAGCTAAAAGTGCTTTTTGATTTCCAAAGTTAGATAAAAATTTAGCAGCTTTGATTTTATGAGGATGTCTAGCTACTGCTTTTGCAATTTCATACCAAGTTTCATCTTTTGAGCCGTCATCAATAAGATAAATATAACTATTAGAAGCTATTTTTTCTTTTTTTTCAAGATAATCTAAAAGCTCTAAAAGTCTTTCTGTTGTAGATTTTATAAGACCTTCTTCATTAAAACATGGAATCGCTATTGCTAATCTAGTATATTTAGACATTTTTCATTACCTCGTGTTTCTATATTATCATGTTAATCGTCTATTGCAAAAAGAATACAATAATTTTATTATTTTTATGTTAGCAAAAGAGGATAGTATGAAAAAATTTATTTTAAACGCTGATGACCTAGCCAAAAGCGAATTTCATAACAAAGCAGTTTTAGATGGATATAATAAAGGTTTGCTTTTAAGTACAAGTATAATGGCAAATATGCCTTTTTATGATGAAGCAATTAACCTTGTTGTAAAAACTTGCCCTAATTTATCTGTTGGGGTTCACCTTAATATAATTGAAGGTAAAAGTTTAATTCCTCACCTTAATCTTTTAGTGGATAACAACGATAACTTTAATAATGGCTATTTGAAACTTTTATTAAAATCACAAGATAAAAACTTTCTTCTTCAAGTTGAAAAAGAATTTAGAGCGCAAATTGAAAAATGTTTAAAAGATTTCACCCCAACACACCTTGATTCTCATGTTCACGTTCATTCTATTCCTGAAATTTTTAAAATTGTTGCTAAATTAGCTGTTGAATATAATATTAAACAAGTGAGAACGCAAGCCGAAATCCCATATTTTACTAAAGAAGATAAATACAACCCGATTAACTTTATTAAAGTTTTACTTTTAAACTATTTTTCAATTCAAAATAAAGTTTTAATTAAGAAAAATAATCTTCAAACTAACGATTATCTTATTGGTGTGGGTTATACCGGCATGATGAATTCTAATACATTAGTTGAAGGTTTAAGAAAAATCAAAAAAGATTGCGTTGTTGAAGCCTTAATTCATCCTAAAAAATATCCTGATGATAAAAAAGATTCTCATTCAATTGAATTTGAAATAACTCAAGATTTAATGACAAAAGATATAATTGAAACTCTTGGTTTTAAAATTACTAATTACAAAGAAAATATGATATAATTATTTTATTATTTATAGAGGAAAAGAATAAAAATGCTTCAAACTGTGCCTAATGCCATCAAAAACGCATTTCGTGGAAGTTTTATTAAAAAAATATGTAACTATCTTCATGATTGCGTTAGAGAAGAAGTTAAATCTTCAACTTTTAGAAATTTAAAAGCTGATAAAGAAAATAAATGGGTATTTTTAAAAGATGAAGAATCTGTTTTTAAAAACTTTGATACTCCCTTAAGGCTTGACGGTAAAGACAGCTCTTTAGTTGAATTAATGATTCAATCTGAAATGAATCAAAAAGAAAAATATTTAATCTATGGCTTTTTATTTTTGGTTGGAAAAAATAATAAATCTAAAAAAGATAATGAATTTTTAACCCCTCTTTTATATGCCCCTGCAAAATTAGAGCGTGACGGTTTAAACATTGTTTTATCTATTCAAGAAGATGTATTATCTCTTAACACAGGTGCTATTGCTCAATTAATTAAAAGAGAAGATGAACAAGAAACAGATGCGATGTTAGCAGGGCTTTTAGATGTTGTACCAAAATTACCTCTAGAAGAAAATGAACTTAATATTTTTCTAACAACCTTAAAATCTTTAGTTCCTGATATTGAAATATCTTTTAATGAAAATGTTTCAAAAAATCGTGAAGATGAATTTTATAATCAAAAAGCAACCCTAGAAGATATTGAAGCGGGTAATCTTGATTTTGATTCAATTGAGCAACTTCAAAATGCCCCAAAAGTAAAGCTAGATAAATTATCTCTTGATTTTAGTCAAGCTGTTATTTTAACTACAAGACCAACTGTTACTGCTGGTGTTTTACATGAACTTACTCAAATTGCTGAAAAACCATCAGGTGTTCATAGAGAAACTGTTTTAAATGTAATTAATCAAGAATTTTTAGAATCAAGTGGACAAAGTGAAATTAAAATAGATGATAATTCCTTATCTTCTTTCTTCCCGATAACTCCTCTTAGTCTTTCAACTTCACAAGAAGAAGTTATAAAAAACATTGAAGAAAATGACTTTGTTGCCGTTTGTGGCCCCCCAGGGACAGGTAAAAGCCAAACGATAGTGAATGTTGTTGCGCATTTAATCGCTAATGGTAAATCTGTTTTAGTTGCAAGTAAAATGGATAAAGCGGTTGATGTTGTGGCTCAAAGGTTGAATACCCTTGGTGCGCCATTTTTAGCTTTAAGGGCAGGCAGAGCAAACTATCAAAAGCAATTAAATCTTGAACTTCAAGAATTGTTATCAAGAAAAGTCAACTTAAATAGCGGTTTTGATGATAATATGACTGCTGATGTTGATGATATGAAAGAATTACTTAAAGATATTAAACGACTTCAAAATATGGCTTTGTCGATTTTATCTTTAGAAAAAAAATACACTGAAATTTTTGAAGAATATGAAAGTGCAAAAGATTCAATTTCAGATTTAACTCTGATTGTTGAAAAAATAAAACTTGAGCACCTAAAAGAAGTTAAAAAGATTTTTTCTCAAATTGAAGATATTGAAAATAAATATAAAAAAGGCTTCTTTGATAAAATAAAACTTTATTTTGACTACAATAAAATCAAAAAACTTTTAAAATTACATAAAGTTTTAAATGAAGATAACTTAAAACGTTTGCCTTTTGAGCTTAATATTGCTATGCAAGAAGCAGATTTAAGGCATTGTGAAGATGAAATTAATTCAAAAGGAAATCTTCATCAAATTTTAAAAAGAATTAAAAATTTAAAGTCTAAACAAAAGAAACTTGCAATTGATATTTTGAAAAATAAAAGAAGAACTGCTTTAAAAAATATCATTCAAGACGCTCAAAAAAGAAGAAGATTAACAATCCACGCTAAATCTTTAGTTTCAAGAAAAACCAATCAGCAAAGTAAACTCCTTGAAAAAGAAGATTTTAAACCCTTACTTGAAGCATTTCCTTGCTGGTGTACTACAACATACGCTGTTTCAAATAGTTTACCTTTAAAACCTGCGATGTTTGATGTTTTAATTATAGATGAGGCTTCTCAATGTGATATTGCAAGCTGTTTCCCAATTTTATACAGAGCTAAAAAAGCAGTTGTAGTCGGCGATGACAAACAACTTCCGCACTTATCATTTTTAGAAAAAGCAAAAGAACAATCTTTCTTGTCTCAATACGGTATCAATGACCGTTACCAATTAATGTGGAGATTCAGAACAAACTCAATGTTCGATTTA
>OIYG01002333.1_pt1 | contig 12259 bp, 23 predicted proteins | sample 1587861 | NCBI WGS metagenome assembly OIYG01 (sample SAMN03283272) | human gut metagenome | biome: human-associated habitat; material: feces | host: Homo sapiens | place: Peru | collected 2012 | reverse complement strand
CCTTATGTATTTGATAGATTGCTTGCTAAGGTTCAAAAGTTAAATGAAACTGGAAAAAAAGAAGTAATTAAAACTTGGTCACGTCGTTCTACAATTTTTCCTGAATTTGTAGGTCATACTTTTGCAGTTCATAATGGTAATAAGTTTATACCAGTTTATGTTACTGAAGATATGGTAGGGCATAAGTTAGGAGAATTTGCTCTTACAAGGACATTTGGTGGACATGGCGCTGATAAGAAGAAGAAAAAATAACAAGAGGAGGATTTTAGAAAATGGATGTAAAAGCTATTGCTAAGGATGTAAGAATTAGTCCAATTAAAATTCGTCTTATGGTGGATTTAATCCGTGGTAAGAATGTTAATGATGCTTTAAATATTTTAACTAATTATAATAGTAAACCAGCAAGAGTTGTTAAGAAGGTTCTTGACTCTGCTATAGCTAATGCTGTTAATAATAATGGTCTTGATAAGGATAAATTATATATTAAAACTGCTGTAGTTGATCAAGCTTCTACACTAAAAAGAAGGGTGCCAGGTTCTCGTGGTTCTGTTGATAAGTTTTATCATAGAAGATCACATGTAACTATTGTGGTATCAGAAAGGTAATTTAGGAGGTTATTTATGGGACAAAAAGTTAGTCCAACTGGACTTAGAATCGGAGTTAATAAAGATTGGGAATCTAAATGGATGGCTCCTAAAAAAGATTTTGCTAAGTATTTAAGTAATGATATAAAGATTCGTGAATATTTAGAAAAGAATTTGAAAGATGCTGGTGTTTCAAAGATAGTAATTGAAAGAAATAATAAGAGATGTGAGGTTATTATTCACACTTCTAAACCAGGTGTTGTTATTGGACGTGGTGGAGAAGAAATTAAGGTTTTGAAAAATAAACTTTCTAAACTTGTTGATGAAAATATTAATGTTTCAATTATGGATGTTAAGAATGTTGATTTGAATGCGACTTTAGTTGCTCAATCAATTGCTAAACAAATTGAAGCTCGTGCACCATTTAGAGCTGCTCAAAAGAAGGCTATTAGAGCTGCTATGAAAGCTGGAGCTAAAGGTATTAAGACTTTGGTTTCTGGAAGACTTAATGGTGTTGAAATGGCTAGAAGTGAAGGTTATTCTGAAGGAAATGTTCCTTTACATACGATTCGTGCTGATATTGATTATGGGTTTGCTGAAGCTCTTACTACTTATGGTAAACTTGGAGTTAAAGTATGGATTAATAAAGGAGAAATCTTACCTTCTAAAAAGGAAAAAGGAGGTAATTAATTATGTTAATACCGTCTAGAACAAAGTATAGAAGGGTGCATAGATTAAAATACGAAGGAAAGGCTAAGGGAAATACAGAACTTCATTTTGGAGAATATGGACTTATGGCTAAGGAAGGTGCTTGGATTACTAATAATCAAATCGAAGCTGCTCGTATTGCTATGACTCGTTATATGAAACGTGGTGGTAAGGTATTTATTAATATTTTCCCACATATGCCTAAAACTGCTAAACCACTAGAAGTTCGTATGGGATCTGGTAAAGGTGCTGTTGATAAATGGGTAGCAGTTGTTAAAGAAGGAAAAATAATGTTTGAAATATCTGGTGTTTCTGAAGAAGTTGCCAGAGAAGCACTTAGACTTGCTTCACATAAATTACCAATAAAGACTAAATTTGTAAAAAAAGAAGATATGGGTGGTGAAAACGCATGAAAATGGAAGAATTAAGAAAACTATCCACTGAAGAATTAAATAATAAAATTAAGGAAAATAAAGAAGAATTATTTAATTTGCGTTTCCAACAAGCAACAGGTAATTTAGAAAAACCTGTTAGACTTAGAGAACTAAGAAAACAAGTAGCAAAAATGAAGACAATAATTCGTGAACGTGAATTAGAGAAAGTGGAGGAGTAACATATGAAAGATACAGTTAAAAAAGAACTTGTAGGAAGAGTTGTAAGTGATAAGAATGATAAGACTATTACTGTACTTGTAGAAACTTATAAGAAACATCCTAAGTATGGTAAGAGAGTTAAATATAGTAAGAAATATACTGCTCACGATGAGACTAATAAGGCTAAAATGGGAGATAGAGTAAGAATAGTTGAAACTAGACCTTTATCTAAAACTAAGAGATTCTATTTAGCTGAAATAGTTGAAGAAAGTGTAATACTATAAGGAGGTATTTGTTATGGTTCAACAAGAAACTCGTTTAAAAGTCGCTGACAATTCTGGTGCTCGTGAACTACTTGTTATTAGAGTGCTTGGAGGAAGTAAAGTTAAATTTGGTAATATTGGTGATGTTGTAGTAGGTACTGTTAAGAAGGCTACTCCTAATGGTACTGTTAAAAAAGGTAAAGTAGTTAAAGCTGTTGTAGTAAGAACAGTTAGAGGAGTTCGTCGTGAAGATGGATCTTATATTAAATTTGATGATAATGCATGTGTAATAATTAAGGATGATAAGAGTCCAGTTGGTACTCGTGTGTTTGGACCAGTTGCTAGAGAAATTCGTGATAAAGGATACATGAAAATAGTATCTCTTGCAAAAGAAGTATTATAGGAGGTCTTTTATGAAACTTAAGGTTGGAGATAAAGTTAGAGTAATGTCTGGAAAAGATAAAGGTAAAGAAGGAAAAATTACTCATACTTTTAAGAATGAAAACAAAGTAATAGTTGAAGGTATCAATTTAGTTAAGAAACATGTTAAACCTGATAATGCTAATAAAACTGGTGGTATCATTGAAGTAGAAGCTAAATTAGATGCTTCAAATGTTATGATTTTAGATAAGAAAACAAATAAACCTACAAGAATTTATCATGATGTAGATAAGAAAACAAATAAAAAAGTTAGAGTGGGTAAATCCCGCGAAAAACTTGATTAGTTGGAAGGAGGGTATTTATGAACCGCCTAAAAGAAAAATATGTTAAGGAAATAGTTCCTAGTTTAAAAGAAAAAATGGGATATAAGTCTGTTATGCAAGTTCCAAAATTAGATAAAATAGTTATTAATATTGGTGCTGGTGATGCTGCTCATAATGCTAAAGTTTTAGATGCTTGTATGCATGATTTGGAAGCTATTACTGGACAAAAACCAGTTATAACTAAAGCTCGTAAGTCAATTGCAGGATTTAAAATTCGTGAAGGACATAATATTGGTTGTAAGGTTACTTTAAGAGGTGAAAATATGTATAACTTCTTAGATAAACTTATTGCTGTTGCTCTTCCACGTGTTAGAGATTTTAGAGGTTTATCTTCTAAGGCATTTGATGGTAGAGGTAATTATACTATTGGTATTAAAGAACAACTTATCTTCCCTGAAATTGAATTTGATGATGTTGTTAAGGTAAGAGGTATGGATATTGTACTTGTTACTACTGCTAAGACAAATGAAGAAGCTCATGAACTTTTAAAGGAACTAGGGATTCCTTTTAGAAAGTAGGGAGGCATATTATGGCAAAGAAAAGTATGATAGCGAAAGCTAATAAAAAACAAAAGTTTAAAGTACGTGAATATACTCGTTGCAGTCGTTGCGGTAGACCTCACAGTGTACTTAAAAAATATGGGATTTGTAGAATTTGCTTTAGAGAACTTGCAAGTCGTGGACAAATTCCAGGAGTTAAAAAATCAAGTTGGTAGGCAAAGAAGGAGGAATTTATTATGGTAGTAACTGACCCAATTGCTGATATGCTTACGAGAATTCGTAATGCTAATGCAAATAAAAATAAAGAAGTATCAATGCCTGTATCAAAAGTAAAGTCTGAAATTGCTAAAATATTAAAAGATGAAGGGTTTATTGAAAATTACAAAATTCGTAATGATAAACCTCAAGGTACTTTAATTTTAACACTTAAATATACTAATAAAAAAGAAAGGGTTATTACTGGACTTAAACGTATTTCTAAACCAGGACTTAGAGTTTATACTAAAGCTGATGAAGTACCAAAAGTACTTAATGGATTTGGTATAGCTATTATATCTACTTCTAAAGGTATTATGACTGATAAGGAAGCTAGAAAAGAAGCACTTGGTGGAGAAGTAATGGCTTATATTTGGTAATAGGTGATTAAAATGAGTAGAATAGGAAATAGAATTATAGCAATTCCAGAAGGTGTTACTGTTTCAGTGAATGATAATGTTGTTTCTGTTAAGGGATCTAAGGGAGAACTTAGTTTAGAACTTAGTAAACTTATCAATGTTGAAATTAAGGATAATACAGTTGTTGTGACTAGAAAAAATGAAACAATTCCTGCTAAACAAATGCATGGGACTACTAATGCTAATATAAGAAACATGATAATTGGTGTTTCTGAAGGTTTTTCTAAGTCTTTAGAAATTATCGGTGTTGGTTATAGATTTAACCTTAAGGGAAATGTTCTTGTGATTAATGCAGGGTATTCTCATCCTGTTGAACTTGAAGTTCCAGAAGGTTTAAGTTTAGAAGCTAAAGGTAATAATCAAGTTACTGTTTCTGGTATTAGTAAAGAAAAAGTAGGAGAATTTGCGGCTATTATTCGTAAGGTAAGGGAACCTGAACCATATAAGGGAAAAGGTATTCGTTATGTTGGTGAATATGTTAGACGTAAGGAAGGTAAAAAAGCTAAGTAGGTAGGAGGTTAATTATGATAAAAAAAGAATCACGTAATGAAATGCGTAAAATTAGACATGAAAGAATTAGAAAACAAATCATAGGAACTAAAGATATACCTAGACTTAATGTTTATCGTTCTAATAAAAATATTTATGCTCAAATTATTGACGATGAAAATGGAGTTACTTTAGCTAGTGCATCTTCTATGAAAATGAAAGGTAATAATACTGAAATTGCTGCTAAAGTTGGAGCTGCTATTGCTAAAGAAGCTAAGAAGGCTAAGATAACTAAGGTAGTATTTGATCGTGGAGGATATCTATATCATGGACGTGTAAAGGCACTTGCTGATGCTGCTCGCGAAAATGGTTTAGAGTTCTAATAGGAGGTAAAATTATGCAAAAGAGAAGAAATAATCGTCCTGCTAAGATGTATGATGAAGTCGTATTAGATACTAAAGCTGTTGTTAAAGTAACAAAGGGTGGTCGTCAAAGAAGATTTCAAGCTGTTGTTTTAGTTGGAGATAAAAAAGGTCTTGTTGGTTTAGGTATTGGAAAGGCTAATGAAATTTCAGAAGCTGTTAAAAAAGCAAGACAAGATGCTAATAAGAATATGGTTAGAGTACCTATTGTAGATGGAAGAACAATCGCACATGAAGCTAGATATGCTGAAGGAGCAACTAAAGTAATAATTAAACCTGCTTCAGCAGGTACTGGACTTGTTGCTGGTAGTGCTGTTAGATCAGTACTTGAAATTGCTGGATATCGTGATATTATTTCAAAATCGCTTGGAGCTAGAACTAAAATAAATATGGCTAGAGCTACTATTAAAGCTTTACAATCAATTAAGACTATTGATGAAGTTTGTGCAGCTCGTGGAAAAACTAAAGAGGAGATTTTAGGATAATGGAACTTAATAAATTACCAAAGAGTGCTACTCATAGAAGTAAAAGAGTAGGACGTGGACCAGGTAGTGGTCTAGGAAAAACAAGTGGTCGTGGTGAAAACGGTCAAAAATCTAGAAGCGGTGCTTCAATTCCAGCGGTATTTGAAGGTGGACAAACTCCACTATTTAGAAGACTTCATAAAAGAGGGTTTTCTAATGCTAAATTTAAGACTAGATATGCTACTATAAATGTTAGTGATCTAAATAAATTTAATGATGGCGATGTTATTACTCCTGAACTTTTAAAAGAACTTGGAATTGTGAAAAAACAACTTTCAGGTATTAAAGTTTTAGGAAATGGTACTTTAGAAAAGAAATTAACAATCAAAGCACATAGATTTACTGAAAGTGCTCTTAAGAAAATAGAAGAATCAGGTAGTAAAGCAGAGGTGATTTAAGATGTTTAAAACTCTTAAACAGCTATTTACTAAAAAGAATAAAGATTTAAGAAAAAGATTATATTTTACAATTGCAGTACTTACTTTATATATAATTGGTACTGGTATTGAAATTCCTGGTACTGAATCTATTACTAGGGATCTTGGATTTTTGGAACTTTTGAATGTTATGGGTGGTGGAGCTCTTAAGAATTTTTCTATATTTGCTCTAGGGGTAATACCTTATATCACTGCTTCTATCGTTATTCAACTATTACAAATGGATATAGTTCCATATTTCTCAGATTTGTCTAAGCAAGGACATGCGGGGAAACAAAAACTAAATAAAATTACAAGATATCTTGGTATTGCTTTTGCATTTTTCCAAGGTTATGCGATGAGTTATGCTTTTTTGGGTAAATCACTTGGAGTTTTAGGAAATATAGAGGTAGCATTTGTTATGACTGCTGGTACTGCTTTCTTATTATGGCTTGGTGATCAAGTTACTCAAAAGGGTATAGGAAATGGTACATCACTTATTATCATGGCTGGGATAGTGGCCTCACTTCCTAATACTATGATTACTGCTTTTAACACATTGCTTGATTTTGGTTCTACTAGTGCTATTATTGCTGGTAGTGCTAAGTTCTTGTTATTTGTAATAATATGTGTGTTAGTGGTTATAGGTGTTGTATTTGTTGAAGGTGCTGCTAGGAGAATAAGTATCCAATATGCAAATAAATCTACTGCTAATTTGGGTAAACAAACTTATATGCCTATTAAGATAAATTCTGCAGGAGTTATTCCAGTAATTTTTGCTTCGAGTTTACTTGCAGTTCCTGTTACTATTGCTCAATTTGTTAATAATGAATCGTTTTCTAATTTTGTAAATTCTTATATTAATTATACTACTCCGGTTGGACTTGTACTTTATGTTGTATTTATTATATTCTTTGATTATTTTTATACTTTTGTTCAAATGAAACCTGAACAAATGGCTAAGAATTTGAAGGATAATGGTGGATATGTTCCTGGTATAAGACCTGGTAAGGATACTGAAAATTATTTTTCTAAGTTACTTGTTAGACTTACTACTGCTGGATCTGTATTTCTTGCAATAATTGCAGCTTTCCCTATACTTATAAATATGTTGACTTCTTTACCATCATCTGTTTCGATTGGTGGTACTGGATTACTTATAGTTGTTGGGGTTTCTATTGAAACTTATAAACAACTTGAAAGTAGTCTACTTAGTAGAGGTTATACAGCTCATGCTGGTTCCAGGAGAAGGGCTAGAAGATAATGAAAAATGTTATTTTGATAGCCCCTCCTGCTGCTGGTAAGGGTACTTTGGCAAAGAAATTAGTGGATAATTTTGGATATGTTCAGTTATCTACTGGTGATATGCTTAGGGAACTTGCTAAAGAAGATGAGAATTTACGTGATATGATGAAAACTGGTAAACTTATTGATGATGAGACAGTTTTTAAAGCACTTAAAGCTAAACTAAATAAATTAGGAGATACTCCATATATATTAGATGGTTTTCCTCGTACTGTTAATCAAGCGGTTATGTATGATGAATTGCTTCATTCTATTAATAAAGATCTTGGAGTGGTAATTTATTTAGATGTAGATAAGGAAGAACTTAAGAATAGAGTTACGACTAGACTTGTTTGTCCTAGTTGTAAGGCTTCTTATTCAACAAGAAATGAAAGTCTTTTTCCTAAGGAAAAGGATTTGTGTGATAGTTGTAAGGTAAATCTTATAAAAAGAGAAGATGATAGCGAGGAAGTATTTTATAGTAGATATGATGAATATTTAAAGAAAACTTCTCCACTTGTTGATTATTATGAATCTAAGGGTTTACTTGTTAGAGTAAATGATGTTGATTCTAATGTAATATTTGATAAGGTTTCATCTTTAGTGAGGAATGTTTAATGATTTCTATAAAGAGTGATAGAGAAGTAGAACTTCTTAGAATAGCAGGTAATATTGTTTATCAGACTCATCAGTATTTGAAGGGTTTTATAAAACCTGGTATTACTACTGGTGAACTTGATAGGCTTGCTGAGGAGTTTATTAGAAGTAAGGGTGCTACTCCTTCTTTTAAGGGATATGAAGGTTTTCCAGCTTCTATTTGTACAAGTGTTAATCATCAAGTTGTACATGGGATACCTGGTAAACTTAAGCTTAAAAAGGGAGATATAATATCTATTGATATAGGTGCATGTTATAAAGGTTATCATGGTGATAGTGCATGGACTTATCCTGTTCTTGATATTTCAAATGATAAGGAATATTTACTAGAACATACTGAGAAGGCTTTATTCATGGGACTTGCTGAGATAAAACCAGGTAATAGAATTGGTGATATTTCATATGCAATAGAGAGTTATGCTACTTTGTATGGTCTTGGAGTTGTTAAAGAACTTGTTGGCCACGGAGTAGGAACTAGTATACATGAGGATCCAGATGTTCCCAATTTTGGTTCGAAGGGGACTGGACCTAGACTAAAGAAAGGCATGGTTATTGCTGTTGAACCAATGCTTAATTTAGGTAGTCCAAATATTGTTGTACTAGATGATGATTGGACAATTGAAACTGAAGATTATAGTCCATCAGCACACTTTGAACATACAGTAGTAGTTACTGATGATGGATACGAAATTTTGACAGGAGTGATGCGTAATGGCAAAGAATGATGTAATCGAAGTTGAGGGAAAAGTTTTAGAGATAATTCCAGGTGGAAACTTTAAAGTTGAATTATCGAATGGTCATGTTATCGAAGCTCACGTTTCTGGAAAGATGAGAATGAATTATATTCGTATTGCTCCAGGTGATAAAGTTATGATCGAACTTTCTCCATATGATTTAACACGTGGGCGTATAACCTATAGAAAGTAGGAGGGATAAAAATGAAAGTTAGTGCATCAGTAAAGAAAATTTGTCCTAAATGTAGGATAATTAAACGTAAAGGAAAAGTAATGGTTATTTGTGAAAATCCAAAACACAAACAAACTCAAGGTTAGTAAGGAGGAAAATTATGGCTCGTATTAAAGGTGTTGAAATACCAAATGATAAGAAAATTGTTATATCTTTAACTTATATTTATGGGATTGGTAGGACTACTGCTCAAAAGATAATTGAAGCGGTTAAACTTGATCCTAATAAAAGAACTAAGGATTTAACTAATGATGAACTTGGATTAATTCGTGAAGAATTATCTAAATATGTTACTGAAGGTGACCTAAGACGTGAAGTTTCTATGAATATTAAAGCTAAAATGGAAAAAGGTTGTTATGAAGGAATTCGTCATAGAAGAGGTTTACCTGTAAGAGGACAAAGTACTAGAAGCAATGCTCGTACTCGTAAGGGTAGAGGAAAAGTTGTTGCTAATAAGAAAAAATAATTTAATAATATTAAGTTTAAGGAGGTTAAACTATGGCTTATAAACAAAGAAAAAGAAAAGTTAAAAAGAACGTTCCTGAAGGTGTTGTACATGTTCATGCAACATTTAATAATACAGTTGTAACTATTACTGATAAAGAAGGAAATGTTATTACATGGGCAGCTCCTGGAGCAGTTGGTTTCAAGGGTAGTAAAAAATCTACTCCATATGCTGCTGGAATAGCTGCAGAAAAGGCTGCTAAAGAAGCATATGATATGGGTATGCGTAAAGTTAATGTAGTTGTTAAGGGTGTAGGACCTGGTAGGGATACTGCTGTTAGATCACTTGAAGTTGCAGGACTTGAAGTTATGTCAATTTCTGATGTTACTCCAATTCCACATAATGGATGTCGTCCACCTAAGAGACCACGTAACTAATAAAAGGAGGGGAACCTATGATTCAATTTGAAAAACCAAATTATAAAATTACAGATTATGTAGAAAAAAATAATTATGGAAGATTTGAACTAGAACCACTTGAAAGGGGTTTTGGTTATACTATTGGGAATGCTCTTAGAAGAGTAATGTTATCTTCACTTCCTGGTAGTGCTATTACTAGTGTTAAGATTGATGGTGTTTTACATGAATTTCAAACTATTGAAGGTGTAATTGAAGATGTAACTACTATTGTTCTTAATTTAAAGGATGTAGTTATTAAGAAACATTGTAAAGAAGATAAGGTAATTAGAGTTTCTGCTTCTTCTGAAGGAGTGGTTACTGCTGGTGATTTTATTTGTGATGCAGATGTTGAAATAATTAATAAAGATAAGGTTATTGCTACCCTTGCTAAGGGTGGAAAACTTGATATGGAAATGACTGTATCTTCTGGAAGAGGTTATGTTCGTGCTGAGGAAAATAAAAAACTTCTTGAAGATAAGAAGATTGGAGTTATTGCAATTGATTCGCTTTATTCTCCAATTGAAAGAGTTGCATATGAAGTACAAGATGCTCGTGTTGGACAAGATGAAAGTTATGATAAATTAGTTATGGAAGTATGGACTAATAGTTCTATTAAACCAGAAGAAGCTATTGCACTTGCTGGTAGAATATTAATCGAACATTTGGAACTTGTTACTAAGTTAGATGATATTGCAGATGTTTCTGGAATGATGATTGAAAAGAAAGAGGATCCTAAACAAAAAGCTTTAGAGACTGCAATTGAAGATTTAGATTTCTCTGTTCGTGCTTATAACTGTTTAAAAAGAGCAGGAATTCATACTTTACAAGATTTAGTTAATAAGTCTGATGCTGAAGTTATGAAAATTAGAAATTTAGGTAAGAAATCATTGAAAGAAGTTCTTGATAAGGTAAAAGAACTTGATCTTACTTTAAGAGATGACGATTAAACGAAAGGAGTATTACAATGAGAAAGTTAGGTGTAGATAATAAGCATAGAAGAAGCATGTTAGCTAATCTTACTATTGATCTTATTATGAATGAAAAGATAGAAACTACTGAGGCTAGAGCTAAGGAAGCTAGAAGATGTGTTGAAAAGATGATTACTTATGGTAAGAATGGATCTTTAGTTTCTCGTAGAAAAGCTGCAGCGTTTTTAATGAATAATAAAGCTGCTGTTAAGAAGTTATTTGATGAACTTGCTCCTCGTTACAAGGATCGTAATGGTGGATATACAAGAATTTTAAAACTTGATGAAAGACGTGGAGACGACGCTTTAATGGTAATAATTGAACTAGTGTAAACTAGTTCTTTTTTATTGACATGCGGGGGGTGGTATGTGTTATATTTATACTATAATAGTTGTTATACAATTTGTTAGTAATAAACTATTGTAGTGGAGGATTTTTATGGATGCTAGATTAATTAATGAAGGTATGAAAAAAGAGTTAAAAAGAAGAATTCAAAGAATTGAAAATAAGTTAGAGGAGACTAGAAACACTTCGAGGAATGGTAATATTTTTGAGAAAATTAGAGCAAAAAGTATTATTTCTGATTTACAAAGTGATTTATCAAAATTGACTACGTATGAACAAAATTTTTCTAAGTTTTATACTGAAACTAATGATAATAGTTATGAGTTGCCGGTAGAAATGAAATCTCAATTTGAAAGACTTTCTGAGACCTTAACTGAAAATGAATCTATTGCTTTGTCTTCTGAAATTAAATCAGTTTTGTATACTGAGAATTATACTAAAAACGCCAAAGATATAAAAGAAAAAGCTCAACAACTTTTAGATACTTCAGATGCTATTTTTAAATCTGGAAATTTTATTTATGTTGAAAGAGAAGGTAATTATACTGCTAAGAACTTAATTTCTGAACTTGAAAAGCAGAAAAAGGAAGAACTAAAAAGTAAGTATCAAAGTAAAGAGTTTAATCTTGAAAAATCAAATTTATCTTTTAGTGAAATAGATCCAAAATATATGGAAATAGAGAAAATGATTAGAAATACAGATAAGTTTGATACTAAGGAAATGCAGACTATAAAAGATAATTATTCTGATATAAGAAATAATCAAGCTAATAAGAAAAGGGCGGAAAAAATTCTTGAGCAGGTTGATTCAGTTATTACAAATGTTGTTGATGAGATGAAGGCTAGTGGAGTAGATTTTTCTAAAGTTGTTAATAATTTGCAAAAAATAAAAAGTAATGCTACTAAACGTTTAAATGATGCTAATGCTTTTTTAAGTAATTTTGATTTGTCTATTATTGAACAGGAGCTTGAAAAATATAAGGAAAAAGAAGCTCAAGTTGATGATAAAAATAAATACATGGAGCTTGCTTATGATAGGGAAAAAGCTATTAATGAGGGAAATCTAGCTAAAGCAAATGAAATCAATCAGTCTATGATGGCTATGGGAGATAAATATAGTGATGCTGAACTTAATAAATATGTTTAGTATTTCTTTTAGTTTTTCATCACTAAAATATTTTTTTTCGTAGGTGTTTTTAT
>OIYG01002332.1_pt1 | contig 12268 bp, 9 predicted proteins | sample 1587861 | NCBI WGS metagenome assembly OIYG01 (sample SAMN03283272) | human gut metagenome | biome: human-associated habitat; material: feces | host: Homo sapiens | place: Peru | collected 2012 | reverse complement strand
ATTTAAGTAAAGATAAGATGGCTATGCAAAGACTTAAAGATGCTGCAGAAAAAGCTAAAATTGAGTTATCTGGAGTTACTTCAACAGCAATTAACCTTCCATTTATAACTGCTGATGCAACTGGCCCTAAACACTTAGACTTAACATTAACTAGAGCAAAGTTTAATGAACTCACATCTGATCTTGTTGAAAAAACAATGGGTCCTGTACGTCAAGCACTACAAGATTCAGGATTATCAATAAGCCAAATTGACAAAGTATTAATGGTTGGTGGATCTTCGAGAATCCCTGCTGTTCAAGAAGCTGTAAAAGGATTCACCGGTAAAGAACCATTTAAAGGAATTAACCCTGACGAATGCGTAGCAATTGGTGCTGCAATTCAGGCTGGTGTTCTTGGTGGTGAAGTTGAAGGTTTATTACTACTCGATGTTACTCCTCTATCTTTAGGTGTTGAAACTATGGGTGGAGTTATGACAAAAATTATCGAGAGAAATACAACAATACCAACAAAGAAAAGCCAAATATTCTCTACTGCTGCTGATGGCCAAACTCAAGTTGAAGTTAATGTTTTACAAGGCGAAAGAGAATTTGCAAGAGATAATAAACAATTAGGTTTATTTAAGCTTGATGGTATTGCACCTGCTCCAAGAGGAATACCTCAGATTGAAGTTACATTTGATATTGATGCAAATGGTATAGTAAATGTTTATGCTAAAGATTTAGGAACTGGCAAAGAACAAAATATAACAATTACATCAAGCACAAATATGTCTAAAGATGATATTGATAAGGCTGTTAAAGAAGCCGAACAATTTGCAGCAGAAGACAAAAAACGTAGAGAAGAAATTGATACTAAAAATGAAGCTGATAATCTCTGCTATTCTGTTGAGAAACTAATTTCCGACAGTGGAGATAAAATTCCTGAAGATGATAAACAAAAATTAAATGAAAAAGTTTCTGCTCTAAAAGAGACTATTAAATCAAATGATATAAGCGCAATTAAAAGTGGCATAGAAGAGCTTCAAAAATTAATGTATGAAGTTTCTGCAAAATTATATCAACAAGCTGCTCCTGAACAACAAGGGGCTCCTACAGCTGAAGGCAGCCAAACAGAGCAAACAGATGGTAATAATGTTTATGATGCCGATTATAAGGATGTAGACAATAACTAATAAAAGTTAAAGGAGTTCTGCTATACAGGGAAACCTGTATAGCAGTCTGACTTCTTTACCCCTTATTTTTTATAGGAGTGATAATTTTTGGCCGAAAAAAAAGATTTTTACGAAGTAATGGGCGTTCCTAAAACTGCTTCTGACGACGAAATAAAAAAAGCATATAGAAAATTAGCAAAAAAATATCATCCAGATTTAAACCCAAATGATAAAGTTGCTGAAAGTAAATTTAAAGAAGTTAATGAGGCTTATGAGGTTTTATCTGATAAAGAGAAACGTGCTCGATATGACCAATTTGGTCATGCCGGAGTAGACCCTAGTTATGGAGCAGGACCAAGTGCAGGAAGTCCATTTGGTCAAGATATAGATTTAGGAGATATCTTTAATAGTTTCTTCGGTGGATTTGGTGGATCTGGTAGACACAGAGCAAATCCAAATGCTCCAAGAAAAGGTAGTGATACTGAAGCAACTGTAAATATATCATTCGAGGAAGCTGCAAAAGGATGTAAAAAAGAGGTTACATACCACAACATAGAAACTTGTAGTAAGTGCTCTGGATCTGGTGCAGAACCTGGTACATCACCTAAAACTTGTCCTACATGCCATGGTACAGGTCAAGTACAGGTAACCCAAAGAACACCATTTGGAGTAATGCAAACTAGCAGAACATGCGATACATGTCGCGGTAGAGGTTCTATAATTGAAAAGCCTTGTAGATCTTGTGGTGGTAATGGTAGAGTTCGTATTAAAAGGTCTGTTCAAGTTGATATTCCAGCCGGAATTGATAATGAACAGATATTAAGAGTCTCTGGTAAAGGTAACTCTGGTATAAATGGCGGACCTTCAGGAGATTTACATGTATTTATTAATGTAAGACCTCATCCTATCTTTGACCGTAAGGGAGACGACGTTTGGTGTGAAATTCCTATAACTTTTGCACAGGCATCATTAGGTGCTGAAATTACAGTTCCTACTCTTGACGGAAAAGTTAGTTACCATATACACGAAGGCACTCAAGTTGGAGATATATTTAAATTAAAAAGTAAGGGAATTTCTCACCTTAGAGGTAAGGGCCATGGTGACCAATACGTTAGGGTTACTATAGAGATTCCAAAGAACCTTTCATCTAAACAAAAAGAACTGTTAAGAGAGTTTGATGAGGTTTCTGTAGACAAAAACTACCAAAAAAGAAAAGGATTTTTTGATAAATTAAAAGATATGTTTGAATAAATTAACTCTTTGATAAAAAATAACCGATGAGAACTACTCATCGGTTATCTTTATATAAAAATACTATATATAAAATTAAAGTCTGTTTTTTTTCTAATCATTTAAGGTCTTAATATAATTTTCTCGGTTTATAAAAACATGTTAGAGCTTATCATATCAACTATTTATTTAATTTGTATAATAGCCAAATCATTCGTACCTTTCCTATTTTAAAAGCTTTTAAGCGCTTTTTTTGTTCATCATCAAGTAAATCAGATTTAACATTAGAAATAATACCTTTCACCCAATCTGATTTAAGAATAGGTTTAAGATTAGAAAATACATCGTTAGAATTTCCAAATAATTTAAATGCTTCAAAAAACATTTGAGATACAACTATAAATTGGTATTTATACACATCAGACATTATAGAATCAGGCGCTAACCATTTCTTTAAATATCTTAACTGAATTTCATAGTATTTAGCAAATGTATTAAATGAATCATAGCTAAAATCTGAGACTTCATTATAAGCTTTTACCCTATAAACAAGCAAGTTAATGTCTCTAATTAAAATTGTTTCTGCATTATCGAAAACATAAAGTGTTGATTCTAATTCTTCAGTCACGCTATTTTTTTTATGTAAATCTAACTTAATATTCTTAATAAACTCTGTCCTCAATAATACAGATCTAAAAATATGAAAATTATTTGGCATAATTATTTTGCTCATCATTTTTTCATCTTTAATGCCGTTGAATTCGCTCATATCATCAAATAAACATTTAAATTTTTTAAGTGTCTTATCTGAATGCATAATACTGTAATTAAACATTATTATGTCACTTTCTGATTTTCCTATTACCGACATAACTTTAGATAAAGAATTTTTTTCTAAGCAATCGCAAGCGTCCAAAACAACTGTATATTTACCTGCTAAATGATTTAAAATATTATCATTTAATTCATCTCGATTTTCATAAAAAATCTTAATTCTTTTGTCTTTTTCAGAATATTTAAGCAATAAATCACTTTTATCTTCAGTTTTTTCCCCTGCCAAAATGAAAACTTCTAAATCTTTCCCCATATATGAACAAACTGAATCTATACATTCATCAATATTGCTAATTGATTCCTTAGCTTTAATAATAACACTTAGCCTTGTCACTTAAACACCCTCTTTATTTCAATACCTTCTATTAACTCCCCTAAACAATGGTATTTATTAGTTTTTTAGGAAAACTTAATTTTCTTTTAACGCTTTAAGCCATTCAGAAACACAAGCATCACTCGGCATTCTAAAATCTCCTCTTGGTGAAAGTGACACACTTCCTACCTTAGGACCATCTGGCATACAAGATCTTTTAAATTGCTGTGAAAAAAATCTTTTTATAAATACCTCTAGCCATTTTTTTATTACATTTCTTGTATATACTCCCTTAAATGCAATTTCAGCAATTCTTAATATCTTTTCTGGCTTAAATGATAATCTAACAAAATAATATAAGAAAAAGTCATGCAATTCATAAGGCCCAACAATTTCTTCTGTTTTTTGAGATATTTCTCCTTGTTTAGGAGGTAATAATTCCGGACTAACCGGAGTATTTAAAACATCCTCAAGTACTTCTTTAGTTTCACCTATAGAAAGACCAACCTCATATTTAATTAAAGACCTAACTAATGTCTTAGGTATAGATGCATTCACACTATACATAGACATATGATCTCCATTATATGTTGCCCAACCTAATGCTAGCTCTGAAAGGTCACCTGTTCCTACGACTATTGCGCCTTGCTGATTAGCTATATCCATAAGAACTTGAGTTCTTTCTCTCGCTTGAGAATTTTCATAGGTAATATCATGATTATTTCTATTGTGAGAAATATCTTTAAAATGTTGAACTACAGAATCTTCTATAGATATTTCTTTTAATGTTACAGAATAAGCCTTTGCAAGCTTTTTAACATTATTATAAGTCCTTGAGGACGTTCCAAAGCATGGCATAGTAATTGCAATAATTCCCGACCGATCTAACTTAAGCTTGTCAAAAGCATGTATCATCACAATTAATGCTAATGTTGAATCTAGTCCTCCCGAAAGCCCCAAAACAGCTTTTTTAGCATTAATATGATCTAATCTTTTTGCTAAACCCATAGACTGTATAGAAAGTATTTCTAAGCATCTATTGTCAAGTGCGGTTTTCCCCGAAGGTACAAAAGGAGTTTTAGCGAAAGTTCTTGTTAGCTTTATATCTTTCTCTTTAAATTCAAAATATATTTCATTAGCCATGCAAGAAGTTTTACAAGTATTGTTTCTTCTTCTTTCAGTTTCAATTTTTTGTAAATCGATCTCTGTATATATAATTCCGCTACTAAACAGAGGAGATTCATTAAGTATTGTTCCATTTTCTGCAATAATATTTTGACCTGAAAAAACAAAATCTGTTGTAGACTCACCAAAGCCTGCATTAGCATATAAATATGCAGCAATTAACTTTGCAGATTGACTTTTAATAAGCTGTTTTCTATATTCCGATTTTCCAACAATTTCATTGCTTGCAGATAAATTAGCAATTATATTAGCACCACATTCAGACAAATAGTTAGATGGAGGTATGCTAACCCATAAGTCTTCACATATTTCAACACCAAATTTAAAGTTTTCTATGTTTTTACATGAAAATATAATTTTATTGCCTATAGGTATTTTCTTTCCTTTTATATAAATAAAATCGAAATCACAAGATTTAGAAAAATATCTTTGTTCTTGATATTCCGCATAGTTAGGCAAATGTGTTTTTGGTATAAGGGCTAAAATCTCTCCATGATATATAACAGCAGCACAATTATAAAGCTCTGCACCTTTTTTTACAGGAAGCCCAACAATTGAAATTATATCCATATTCTTTGTACTATCTGTTATTTTAAACATAGCACTTATCGCAGAATCTAATAATTCATTTTGATAAAACAAATCATTACAAGTATACGCTGTTATGCATAATTCAGGAAAAACAATAAGAGAGGTTTCATTATTACTTGCTTCTTCAATTAGCTCAATTATATTATTAGCGTTATTTTCACAGTCTGCAACCTTTATTTCAGGAGTTGCACATGCTACTCTTAAAAATCCATCTTTCATTTTTAATTCTCTCCATAAAATTTAATTGCTAAGTGTAAGTTTTAAAAATATTATTAGCAAATAGTTTTCCTATATCCAAAATAACAATTTTATAGTTACCAAAATTAAATTATTCTAACTTACCTTCATAATTGAGTACATAAGATAATGCATATCCTAAAACCGCCCAAAAAATAAAAATGGTGAATGTAATATCTGACAGTATTGTAATTTCAACTAAACTATATACACTATATGCAACAAGAAAAGAAAATAATTTAGGAAATGGAGTATTCTGTGAATCATTAATCTTAAATAAAACCTTTCCAAATCTAGCAGCTATTGTCACAGCAAAAGTAAAAAATATTGCAAATCCAACTAATCCCCAAGCTACTAAAATAGTAATATAACCATTATGAAAATTTGGGAATTTAAGTCCTCCTTCAATATAAATTTTACCGTAATCGGGTATATTTGCAATTCCTATTCCTATAACAGGATTTTTCTTAAACATTACTACTGATTGCTTTATAAGGGTAACCCTTCCACTACTTCCATCGTAATTATTTTCTCCAATAACTCGTCCTATTTCCACTGAATCTGCAACTGAATTTTCAGTATCTTGGCTATTATCTTTGCTTTTATCAATAATATCTATTTTATTATCATGAATAGGTTCTTCTACTTTATGCATATCATTAATTAAAACAGCTATGCCATCTTGACATATTCCTCTTATCTTAAATGATCCTGCTATTAAGCAGAACCCTGCCAATAAAATTACAGATACATTCTTAACTATAATTTTTATAGAAATTTCATTTTGCTTGCTAAACAATTTATAGAACAAAATAACAATTAAATATATAAGTAAAAAAATAAAAGCCCCATTCGAATCGGATAAAATCAGTGAAACAGTATTGATAACTATTGAAAAAATATATGCCATTAAAGCTCTTTTTTTATTACTTTGCTTTTTAAAATCATCGCTATCAATTAAAATATGTGTTCCTATAATAGAAAGAACACAAAATAGTGCTAAAAGGTTTGAATTTGTATATACTCCAACAAGTCTATTTTCATATATTCCTAACCAATAATGATTAAAAGCTTTCATTTGTATTTTTATTGCAGTAAACACAAGTCCAATAAAAGAAATAATAGTAACTAATATAACTAATAATTTAAATAATTTAAACATTTCTTCTTCTATGTCTTTAATGCCTTTTTCTGAAGACATTCCATAAAACACAAAAAAACATAATAAATATGTAAATATATAAAGTAGATTGTATAATAAGTTATATTTAAAATGCAAAAGAATTGTAAACAAACAAGATGCAATAAATAATAACAGAATTTTATAGTAACAAACTCTTTTATATATTCCTTTAATGAAATAGTTATTTATTAATATTATTCCTCCCCATATCATTAAAATAACATGGATAGCTCTTGCTAATACATCGCAAAATACTACTGAGAAGAAAAATAAATCTATTAAGAAAAAAATTCTAAACTTACTAGAATCAAACGACATTCTAGAAACTATAGTTGAAATTTTTCCCTTGCTTGAACTAATCAATCAGTTTATCCCCCCTATAGCGGAGATTTTTAATACTATTAGTAAATTCATCTCAATAAATTACCTATCGTTAAGACATTTTTTAAAACTATCTACTACATATCTTGCTTCTTCTTCTGTTAATAAGTTATGTAATGGTAAAGTTATTTCATTTTTGTACATATTAAATGAATTAGGATAATTTTTAATGTCAAATCCCATATTCTTATAAGCTGTATGCATAGGCAAAGGCTTATAATGAACATTTGTTGCTATACCACAGTCCTCCATTTTTATAATTAAATTATTCCTAAAAGCTTCATCTTTTTCATTGAGTCTAACTAAATAAAGATGTCCACTACTTTTTGAAATATCATCATAATGAGTTAAAACTTGTACATTTTCATTTTTCAATCCTTCATTATATATCTCAATAATTCTTCTACGTTTTTTCAATATATCATTATATCTATCTAACTGAGCTAAACCAATAGCAGCCATTATGTCAGTCATATTACATTTAAAACCAGGATACATAATATCATATTCCCAGTTACCCTTCTGACTTTTTTCTAGTGCATCCTTAGACTGTCCATGAAGAGATAAAAGCATAAACTGCTTGTATATATAATCGTTATCTACTCCATCAATATCTCGCCATGTTACAGCACCACCTTCTGCAGTTGTAAGGTTTTTAACTGCATGAAAAGAAAACGCTGTAAAATCGGCAACGCTTCCACATTTTTCGCTATTTCTAGAGGCTCCAAAAGCATGTGCAGCATCCGCCAAAATAGCTACTCTACCTATTTTCTCCTGTATACTATTCTTAGCTTTAAACAAATCTTTTTTCTTTTCTACTATTTCAAAAATTTTATCATAATCACACATTACGCCAGCTAAATCTACCGGAATAATAGCTTTTGTTTTGTCGGTTATTGCATTTTCTAACGCAGCATAGTCCATTTGAAAAGAATTTACTCCTGTATCTACTAAAACAGGCTTAGCTCCAACATGACAAATAACGCTGCAACTAGCAGTGTATGTGTATGCCGATGTAATAACTTCATCACCTTCACCAATACCTAAAACTCTTAAGGCCATTTCCATACACGCAGTAGCCGAGCTCAAACAAACTGCACGGCTTGTATTACAATACTCAGCTATTCTCTTTTCAAAAAGCTTTGTTCTAGGTCCAGTTGTAATCCAACCAGATTTTAAAGCTTCACATACTGAATCTATTTCTGCATCTGTTATATCTGGTGGTGAAAATTTAATATAATTCATAATTAAAAATATCTTCCCTTCATAAATACAATAAGTATATCTTAAACAATTCATTAAGCATAAATTAATTTTTATGTTAAATTAAAAGTAACTTTATCTTATTAAGTTCAAGTTATTATACCATATTAAGATAAAAACTTCAATCTATGCTAATTTTACAACTAACTGTATACAAATTTAAATAGCAAGCAATAATATATTTAAATTATACTTTTAATAAAAAGGAGCCGATTTCATTGTCATTTAGAACAGATTTAGCCCTTGAAACTAGAGAACTGTTAGGAACAAATATACCGGGAATAAAGCATAATGAAAGAATGGAAGATAACATTAAAATTACAAATATTGAAATTTTAAATGATTCCGCATCACAAAGTTTAAAAAAGCCTAAAGGAAAGTATGTAACAATAGAGTTTCCGACATTAACCGATAATTTTCAGCATAGCGACAAAAGAATTGAAATAGTTTCGAAAGAAATAGCAAGTCTTATTACGAATAAAGGTTTAGTGTTAGTTGTAGGAGTTGGAAACACAGATATTACCCCAGACGCACTAGGGCCAAAAGCTACATCATATATTTTAGCTACAAGGCACATAAAGGGAGAATTAGCTAGATCAACTGGTCTAGATAAACTACGCCCCGTTTCTGCAATCTTTCCAGGTGTTTTAGGACAAACTGGTATAGAAACAAGTGAATTTATAACAAGTATAGTAAACAAGCTTAAACCTTCTTGTGTAATTATAATTGACGCTTTAGCTTCAAAACAAGCAAAGCATTTAGGGTGTACTATTCAAATATCTAATACAGGAATTACACCTGGATCTGGTGTTGGTAATTCAAGGCCCCAAATAAACAAAGATACTCTAAACGTTCCTGTTATAAGCATAGGAGTTCCAACTGTTGTTGACGCATCAACATTAGCCTATAGCTTAATAAATGAAGATAAAGCTCCTGAAAACTTAAATGAAGTAATTTCTCCGCATGGTTCCGACATGATGGTAACTCCAAGAGAAATAGATTTACTTATTGAAAGGGCATCTAAGCTTATAGGTTTATCAATTAACTGTGCACTACAAAAAGATTTCTCTGCTGAAGATATTTACCTCCTTGTATGCTAATTAGACTGTAATAAAAAATATTTCTTTTTCATACCTTTTAAAAGATATCTATTAGACAACCTGTAAAGTTTCTATAGATTTTCTCGGAGGTGTAAAGATGTTTAATAAAAGAAAAGGAAATATACCAAATATTCCAATAAAGATAATAGCATTACTGTGCTCAATTCTTTCTGTAATATGCTTTTCTATAAGATTATTCTCTGTAGTTAAAGGCAAAAAAGAAAATATAGAGTTATTTGCCGCTGAATTTATTTTACCCGATGCCGATAAAGCGTCTTTACAACAGGAAATGAAAAAAACGTCTAAACCAAACAACAAAACAAAAATCTCCAGCTCCTCCGAATTAGAAAATAGTACTTCATCTGAAACTAAAGATGAAAATAATAATCACGAAAACGAAAATAAATATAATATTATTGAAAGTCAGTTTAGTGAAGGTGGAATAGGTTATGATAATTTTTATGTAAAAAATAGTACCGGGTACGATTTAAATATAGGAGAAGAACTTTCTAAAAAACCTGATATAAATTTTAAAAAAGACGGTAGCCCGCAGGTTTTAATCGTTCATACACATACCTCGGAATCTTATATGGAAAATGATTTGGGATTTTACTATGAAAGCTTTTACCCTCGTTCAACCGATAACGAAAAAAATGTTGTAAAAGTAGGTAATGCAATATCAAATAAACTAAAAGAAAACGGAATAGAAACTATTCACGATACAACATACCACGACATTCCAAGTTATAATGGATCATATTCAAGATCTTCAGCAACAATAAATAATATACTCGAGGCACACCCCTCTATACAAGTAGTACTAGATATACACAGAGACTCTATAGGAAATAACGAAAATGGTAAAGTAAAGCCAACCTTCAAAGTGAATGGACAAAAAGCTGCACAAATTATGGTAGTCTCTGGATGTGACTTAGACGGTAGCATGGATTTTCCCGATTGGGAATATAACTTAAGGTTCGCATTAAGAGTTCAAAAAGTAGCTGAAACATTATATCCAGGAATGACAAGGCCTATGTCTTTTGGAGAATTTAGATATAACATGAACATCACACATGGTTCATTACTAATAGAAATTGGAACAGATGCAAACACACTTGATGAAGCTGTTAGAACTGGAGGATATCTTGGGAACGTGTTAACAAATGTATTAAATGATTTATAAAATTAAAGGATGTGAGCTATTCAAGTGAAAAATATTAAAAATAAATATATTAGCTATTTTATATACTCCGCAATAGCTACTAGTTTGATAATAATATTGTTTTGTGGAATGATTATTGCTGACAAAAATACAAGACAAATAGCATTTAACGATTACTCCTCCATTATTGATATTAATATTATAAAAGAATCTAGACACTATCTTGGAATAAAAACTTTTGGTAAGTCCCATATATTTGATATTTCATTTTTTTATAGCACATTACAAACTATAAAAAACATTATAAACTGGACAATAAATACTACAAATACATTACTAAATATAATACCGTTAAAACAAGATATTAAACTTTAAAGTTTAATATCTTGTAGAGTTGCATTTTTAATATTTTGGAGGTATAATTATTGGCACTAGTAATAATTTTATTTTATACCCCTTGCTTTACATAACAATGGAGGAAATTTATAATGAAAATAAAAAAATCAATGATTATAATATCATTTATTATATTAAGTTATACAATGAATTTAAATATATATGCAGAGACACCATCATCTAAACAAAATACAAATTCTAATAGTAGCCAAACATCTCAAAATTCTATACCTAGTTCTTCTAATATTCAGTCATCCGAATCTCCTTCAAAAGTTTCTTCTGTAGCTCCATCATCTACACCTCAATCTCAACAAACAACACCTTCTAAGAAAGATGAAACTAACAATTACAGTTCATCACAACAAAGTAAGCAAAGCAGTCAAAATAAACAAGCACAACAGGCGACCTCTCAGCAAAGCACACAATCAGCATCTTCTAACAAAACAACGTCTAGCAATGTATCGAGCGAAGAGCAGACAAGCTCTTTAAATTTACCTGAAGTTACTTCAGAAGATGTGTCCTCACCACGTGCTGTTACTTCTGTGACATACACAGATTCTAAAAATAGCAAAGTTCTAGGTATAGTTGCATGTGTACTTATTGGAATTGGTATACTAATAGTTTTAGTTGTTATATTAAGTTCAAGAAAATCTGGCAGAAATACTTTTAGTAGAAAACTCTATGGAAGATCAAGTCGAAAAAAAAATAAACACTTACTTGCTGATAAATATTATAGAAATATAAAAAGAAGATAAGAAAAAATTTAAAAACATATTGATTTTTTTTTCTTAGTATGATATAATTTCGTCTGTCTTAGCATTGATAGTATAATCGTTTTCGTTTCTCTAAGACATACGAAATAATTATATTGTATGCCGCTGTGGTGGAATAGGCAGACACAAGGGACTTAAAATCCCTCGGTAGCGATACCGTGCCGGTTCAAGTCCGGCCAGCGGTACCAATATAAAAGCAGACCAGTTTTGGTCTGCTTTTAATTTTTTATGAATCAAAATCATTGCATTTAAAAAATCAAAATTAATATGCTGGTTTTAATTTTGCAGAACTTAAAGAGCTACTAAAATTCGGCCTTTTTTAACGTATAAAAAGAAAATTCAACCACCTGGGGAATTAAAAACTTAGCAAATACTTGAAATTCACGGTGCATAACGTTAAAATATTTCGTTATGAACCAACTTAAATACGTTTGCAGAAACGCAGAAAGGAAAATTTATGAGCTTTTAT
>OIYG01002331.1_pt1 | contig 12274 bp, 9 predicted proteins | sample 1587861 | NCBI WGS metagenome assembly OIYG01 (sample SAMN03283272) | human gut metagenome | biome: human-associated habitat; material: feces | host: Homo sapiens | place: Peru | collected 2012 | reverse complement strand
TAGAACTAGCTTTTTCAGTTCCTACCTTAGCTCTAGCTTTTAATTCTGTAGGAAGCCCATGTGTATCCCAACCAGGAACAAAAGGAGATTTAAAGCCAGACATATTTTTATATCTTACTACAAAATCTTTTAATATTTTATTCAAAGCATGGCCCAAATGAATGTCTCCATTTGCATATGGAGGACCATCATGTAAAATATATAAAGGTTTACCTTCATTCTTTTCCATGAGTTTATTATATATGTCTTTTTCTTTCCAACTATTTAGAGTCTCTGGCTCTTTGCGTGAAAGGCCAGCTCTCATAGAAAAACTTGTTTTTGGCAGATTAAGTGTATTATTATAATCCCTTGACATTATTTAAGCCTCTCTTTGTTTATTTTTTTCTTTTCAGAAGATTAGTTGGAGATTCTACCTCATTATCTGCATCTAAATTATAATTCTCTCCAAATTTTAAATTGTTATATCTTTTATCATTTTCTTTTTGAACATTTAAAACATCTTTAGAAGTTTGTTCATTTTTGTCAAGAATTTCTGAACCCTTCTTTTCCAAAAGCTTACTAACTTCTCTATTCACTTTTTCAATGCTTCCAGCAAAAGAATTATTATCAAAACTGTGCTGTTTATCCGTTTCCTGGTCTAATTTAATATTTTCTGTTTTCTTTATTGAATCCGCATTAGGTAAAGCATCTATTAATTTTAAGTGTTCTTTATACATTTTTAACAGCTTTGTTCTAAAATTAATAGCTTCCTTTTTGGTTTCATATAGTTCAGATCTTTTAGACTCTAAATCATCTTTAGCTCTTGTAATAATTTTATCTGCTTCTACATTAGCATTGTTTAAAATTCCGTCAGCATCTTTTTTAGCTTTTGCTAACATCTCATCACATTTTTGTTTAGTCTCTTTTAATGAAGCATCTGACAATCTTTTAGCATTCAGTAAAGTCTCTTTTAAATAATCTTCATCATCTCGATATTTTTTTACCTGATTTGCTAAAATAGAAAGCTTCTTTTCTAACTCATCTTTTTCCTGAATAAGTTTTTCTACTGTTTGCTGAACATCATCAATAAAAACATCTACATCTTCAGGACGATATCCCCTCATATTTGACTTTCTAAAACTTACATATTTTATATCATCTATTGTCAACATAATATAACTATTCCCCTTTACAATGGTAAATGTACTTATATTTAGAAGCCGGAAAGTTTTCACTATCCGGCCCTTTTATACAAAATTTTTAACTAAAAATATACACCATTATTCTCAAGTTCATCTAGAAAATCTTCTCCAGTGAAGTCTACATTATAAGGTGTAATTACATAAGTACCTGTGGCTACTTTCTTAATTTTTCCACCATTAGCATAGGCAACACCACTAAGGAAATCTATTATTCTTCTAGATGCATCATTATTGGTATTCTCAAGATTAAGAACAATAGTATGTATTTTTAATAGTTCATCTGCAATTGCGCGTGTTTCTTCGCCAAAACGTTCTGGTTTAAATAAAACTACTTGTAACTTTGCTGTTGCATGAATATTAACAACTTTACTATTTTCACGTTTCGATTCAGATTTTCGTACTGACTCTCTATCATCTTGAATCATTTCATCTTGATCATCACTTTCCTGATAATCGTAATCATCATATTCATCTTCTGGTGGAATCCACATATCTTTAAACTTTCTAACTAAACTAGACACTTTAAAATACCTCCTAAAAAATTTTCGTGCTATCTTTTTCCAAAAAGTGCCGAACCTATTCTTACCATTGTACTTCCACATAAAATAGCTTCAACATAATCGTTTGACATTCCCATAGAAAGAATATCCATGCTAATATTATCTATTTTTTTACCTTTTATGTCAACAAAAATTTTATTTATTTCAGAAAAATATCTTCTAGAATCTCCACTATTTTGGCAGATTGGAGGTATAATCATTAATCCTTTAACATTTATTGATATCATTTGACTAACTTTTACTAATAATTCTTCTAAATATTCAGGTAAAACTCCGAATTTATTCTTTTCGCGGCCAATATTAACTTCAATTAAAATATCACTAACTATGCCCATTTTATTTGAAACATCATTAATCTCATTAGCTAGTTTTAATGAACTAACTGATTGAATTATATTAACTTTGCCTACTATCTTTTTTACTTTGTTGGTTTGTAAATGTCCAATCATATGAAGGCTACAATTATCTAAATTTAGCTCATCATATTTACTTAATAACTCTTGAACTCTATTTTCGCCAATATTATTTACTCCAAGAGAACAACTTTCATGAAATATGGGTTGTCATTTGAGTTGGTTTTAGGTATTATAATCTTGCAGAAGTGTTTTTTCTGATTTTGGAGGTCTTACTTATGGTCTTAAGAAGATTTACCACAATTGATAGAGAAGAATTGCTTTTTTAAGCGTGCCTACTATAGGTGCGCTTTTTTTGTTTTGAAAGGAAGGTCATTTATGGAAACAAAGCGTGTTTTAATTGTGATGGGTTCTCGTTCAGACTTACCTAGTATGGAAGGCTGCATGAAACAATTAGACGATTTTCAAGTCGGATATGAAGTTCGTGTATTAAGTGCTCACCGTACTCCAGAAGCTGTTTTGGAATTGTCAAAGACAGCGTGCGAACGTGGAATTCAGGTTATTATTGCGGCAGCTGGAGGAGCAGCACATTTAGCTGGAGTTTTAGCTAGCTCTACACCGTTGCCAGTTATTGGAATCCCTATTCAGACATCTGCTTTAGGTGGATTGGATTCATTATTATCAACAGTACAAATGCCTCAAGGAGTTCCTGTTGCGACTGTCGCAATTGGAAAATCAGGGGCAAGAAATGCAGCTATCTTAGCTTGTCAGATGATTGGACTTAATGATAAGTCATTACAGGATAAGATTGTTGAATTTAAAAAAGAACAAGCACAAAAAGTATTAGAACAGTCAATTGTTGAATAAGGAGAAGGAAATGGATACTCGTATTTTTGTTCATAAAAAAGAACAGTTTCAGGTTGAAAGTGAATCATTAGCGGCTGAATTAAGACAATCTTTATCTTTAAAAGAAGATTTTGGTCTTACAAAATACAATTTATATGATATTTTTGATGCCGACGAAAATGATATTGAATTATTAAAGAAAAATGTTTGTAGCGAAGTTGTTACAGATGATGTATATGATTCTGTAGATTTAACAGGTAAATCATATTTGGCATATGAATTTTTGCCAGGTCAATACGATCAAAGAGCAGACAGTGCAATGCAATGTTTGATGCTTTTGAACAACAAACAAACAGTACGTATTCATTCAGGTACTTTATTAGTGTTCGCAAACCCAGTAGATGAAGAAACACTTAATAAAATCACACATTATATTGTTAACCCTGTTGAAGCACGTGTTAAAGACCTTTCTGTATTAGTAGATGATCAGGACGTTGAAGTAAAAGATGTTCCTGTATTAGAAGGATTTACAACAAAGACGAAAGAAGAATTAGATTCTTTACGTCAGACTTTAGGGTTGGCCATGTCTCAAGCGGACATTGAGCATGTTCAACGTTATTTTGAAAAGGAAGAAAAAAGAGATTGCACAATGACTGAACTACGTGTGCTGGACACATATTGGTCAGATCACTGCCGTCATACTACTTTTGAAACTGTATTGGATGATGTATGTTTCCATTTGGATACATTATCCGATGAATTACAGGCTTCTTATGATAAATATTTAAAATTACGTCAGGAAGTTCATGGAAATCGTAAAGAAAAAACATTGATGGACATGGCTACTATTGCCGGTAAATATCTTCGTAAACAAGGTAAGCTTGATGATATGGAGATTACCGATGAAATCAATGCGTGCAGTGTAGAAATTACAGTGGATGTAGATGGAAAAGATGAACAATGGTTGTTGATGTTTAAAAATGAAACACATAATCACCCAACAGAAATTGAACCATTTGGTGGAGCAAGTACATGTATTGGTGGAGCTATTCGTGATCCATTATCAGGACGTAGCTATGTATATCAAGCTATGCGTATTACAGGTGCTGGAGACATCACAAAACCAATTAGTGAAACATTAGAGCACAAATTACCTCAATCAAAGATTTCTAAAACAGCAGCTCATGGTTATTCAAGTTATGGTAACCAAATTGGTTTGGCAACTACATTTGTAGACGAAATCTATGATGATGGCTATGTTGCGAAACGTATGGAAGTGGGTGCTGTTGTTGGTGCTGCTCCTAAATCACATGTAAAACGTGAACAACCACAAGCTGGCGATATTATCGTTATGATTGGTGGAGCTACTGGTCGTGATGGAATCGGTGGAGCTACTGGTTCAAGTAAAGAACATAATGAAACAAGTTTGGAAAAATGTTCAAGTGAAGTTCAAAAAGGTAATGCCTTGATCGAACGTAAATTGCAGCGTTTATTTAGAAATCCTGCTTGTACAAAATTAATTAAAAAGGCTAATGACTTTGGAGCAGGTGGAGTTAGTGTTGCCGTAGGTGAACTTGCAGATGGTTTGAATATCAACTTAGATGCAGTTCCAGTTAAATATCAAGGTTTAGATGGTACAGAATTAGCTATTAGTGAATCACAAGAACGTATGGCTGTATGTATTGAAGCCAAAGATTTTGAAAAATTCAAAGAAGAAGCATATAAGGAAAACTTAGAAGCTATCAAAGTTGCAGATGTTACAGATACAAATCGTTTAGTCATGAAATGGCGTGGTGAAACAATTGTTGATATGTCTCGTGCTTTCTTGGATACTAACGGTGTTCGTCAGCATCAGGTTGTTGATGTTTGCGAAAATGAATATGATGAACATCCATTTGATGCAGTAAACTCAGATTTAAATACAGTATTACAAGATGCGAATGTCGCAAGTCAGATTGGTTTGGCAGAAATGTTTGATGCGTCAATCGGTAAGAGTACAGTATTGATGCCATTTGGAGGTAAATATCAATTAACGCCTGAAGAAGGTTCTGTACAAAAATTACCGGTTCATGGAATGACAAATACATGTTCGGTTATGACATATGGATATGATCCAAAAGTATCTAAATATTCTCCATATTTAGGTGCTAGCTATTCAGTTGTTGAAGCATTAGCTCGTATTACAGCATTGGGTGCTGACTATAAGAAGTGTCGTTTATCAAATCAGGAATATTTTGAGCACTTAGGTGCAGATGCACAAAAATGGGGACAACCATTTGAAGCGTTATTAGGTTTGATTGATGCACAATTAGCGTTTGAAACACCAAGTATTGGTGGTAAAGACTCTATGAGTGGAACGTATAAAGATATTCATGTACCACCAACAGTGATCACATTTGCGGTAACGACAGCTAAAACGGATGATATTGTTTCGGCTTCATTTAAAAATCCTGGAGACTATGTATATTTGGTAAAACATACACCAGTTAAAAATAATGTTCCAAACTATGAACAATTAAAAGAAAATTTTGAAACGGTTCATAAATTAATGCAGGAAAAGAAAATTGTTGCGGCAAGTACAATTAAATTTGGTGGTTTAGGTGCAACTATTGCGAAGATGGCATTTGGATCTAAAGTCGGTGTTGCAATCAACACAGAAGAAGATGTATATGGATTCAATTTGGGTTCAATGATCGTTGAAGCTACAGAAAGCATTCAAGATGAACATTTAGAATTGATTGGTATTTTAAATGATGATTCTAAGATTGTATTAAATGATGAAACAGTTGAAATTGAAGATGCATTAAAGGCTTGGACAAAACGTTATAGTGAAATTTATCCAATGATCGTGGATGAAGGAAAAGATACTTTAGAAACTCCTTTAAATGATGCAGAAGTGCCAATGTCTAAGGTTGTTGTGGAAAAACCAAAAGTAATCATTCCTATCTTCCCTGGACAAAACTGCGAATTTGATACAACAGCTAAGTTTGAACGTGCGGGTGCAGAAGTAAAACAGGTTGTATTTAATAACTTAACTGTAGAAAACATTCAAAAGAGTATTGAAACTTTAGCAGATGAAATCAGTACAGCACAAATCTTAATGATTGTTGGTGGATTTAGTAGTGGTGATGAACCAGATGGTTCAGGTAAATTTATTGCGAACGTATTAAGAAATCCAAAGATTGCACAAGCAATTGATACAATGCGTGCAAATGATGGTTTGATCTTAGGTATCTGTAATGGATTCCAGGCATTGATCAAATCTGGATTATTGCCTTATGGTGATATTGAAAAATTGGATGCGGAAAATCCAACATTATTTAGAAATAATATCAATCGTCACGTTTCTCATATTGCACGTACTCGTATTACAAGTAATGCTTCTCCTTGGCTTGCAGGTATGAAAGCTGGAAGTGTATATTCAGTTGCTGTTAGTCATGGTGAAGGTAAATTTGTTGCGAGTGAAGAAGTGTTGAATAAGTTGATTGAAAATGGCCAGGTTGCAACACAATATGTAAATGAAAAGGGTGTTCCAACAATGGATGGAAAAGACAACTTAAATGGTTCAAGTATGGCTATCGAAGGTATCTTCTCTGAAGATGGAAAGATCTTTGGTAAGATGGGTCACAGTGAGCGTTATGAAAAAGGCTTGTTCCAGAATATTGCTGGAAATAAAGACCAGGATATTTTCGCAAATGGTGTTCGTTATTTTACACACAAGCAGGTGAAGTAGAATGACGTTGAAAAAAGTAGTTCAAGATTCTTCTGGGATCGTTGGCTTGTTCAATGTAGAACAAGCCGCCCAGAATATCTATTTAGCAATGCATGCTATTCAACATCGAGGACAAGATGGTGTTGGATTAGCTGTTAGTGATGGAGAAAATGTTGTTTGTAAAAAGGGATTAGGCTTATTATCAGAGAATTTAAAACAAGATACGTTAAATTCTTTAGAGGGGAATATTGCGATTGGTCAGCTTCGAATGGCAACAAAAAATGATTCTCAATTAGAAAATGTTCAGCCGATTATGGTGCGTAGTCACCAAAGATATTTTGCGGTTGTATCAAGTGGGATGATCACGAATGCGATTTCTTTAAGAACAAAATTAGAAAATGAAGGTTTGATTTTCCAAGGTACAAGTGATTCAGAATTATTAGCCCATTTGATTCAATTGAATCCAGGTTCTTTTGAAGAAAAAATTGCGAAGGCATGTCGTATGATGAGTGGTGCTTATACATTTATGGTCGTCACAAAAGATAATTTGTACGTAGTAAGAGATCCACACGGCATTCGCTCTTTATATATTGCCAAGGTAGATGAAGGATATTGTATCAGTAGCGAAACTTGTTCGTTCCCAATTCTTGGTGGAGAATTTATTCGTGAAGTAAATCCAGGTGAATTGATTTGTTTCAATTGCGAAGGTATGAAGTCTAGTCAGATTATTGAAGAAACAGAAACGAAGGCTTGTGCTTTAGAGTATGTATATTATTCTAGACCGGACAGTGTTCATAATGGTTTAACGGTTCATGAAGTAAGAAAACAATGTGGTTATTATTTAGCTAAAGAAGAGAATATTGAAGCGGATATCGTTGTTGGTGTTCCTGATTCAGCTTTAAGTGCAGCGGCAAGTTTTGCCAGAACATTGAATGTACCATATGAAACGGGATTAATTAAAAACCGTTATATTGGTTCTACATTTATTCGTCCAACAGAACAACAAAGAATGCAAGGTATGCGTGTTCGTTTAAATGCGATCAGTTCGGTTGTTAAAGATAAAAGAGTTTATTTAGTAGATGATAGTGTTGTGAAAGGTTTTACATCACGTCGAATTTGTCAATTATTAAAAGAGGCAGGCGCAAAAGAAGTGCATTTACGTATAGCTTCGCCAATGTTGAAATATCCTTGTTTATACGGAGCGGATTCAACGGCACAAAAAGATTTGGCGGCATTTAACTATACAGTAGATGAAATGGAACAATTGTTCCAGGTGGATTCATTGCGTTTCTTAAGTGTTGAAGACTTTAAAAAGTGTGTGCCTGAAACAAGCTGTTTAGCTTGTTGTACAGGTGAATATCCAGAAGATTTACAAGATTATAAAGATGAGGTAAAGGAGTAGAGTATGGCAGAACATTATGCAGCAGCAGGCGTTAGTTTAGAGGCAGGATATAAATCTGTTGAATTGATTAAGGAGCATGTTAAGAAAACAATGCGTCCAGAAGTGTTAGGAGGACTTGGTGGTTTCTCTGGTGCTTTCTCATTATCTAAAATTAAAGATATGGAAGAGCCTGTATTACTTTCTGGTACAGATGGTTGTGGTACAAAAGTTAAACTTGCGATGGTTATGAATAAGCATGACACAATTGGAATTGATGCCGTTGCGATGTGTGTGAATGATATCGCATGTGCAGGTGGAGAACCACTATTCTTCTTAGATTACATCGCATGTGGAAAGAATGTTCCAGAAAAAATTGCGGACATTGTGAAGGGTGTGTCTGAGGGCTGTTTACAATCTGAAGCTGCTTTGATTGGTGGAGAAACGGCAGAACATCCAGGTTTAATGCCAGAAGAAGATTATGATTTAGCAGGTTTTGCCGTTGGCGTATGCGATAAAAAAGATATGATTACTGGTAAGGATCTAAATGTAGGAGATGTGTTAATTGGGCTTCCTTCAACAGGTGTTCACAGTAATGGTTTCTCATTGGTTCGTAATGTATTTGATATTACAGAAGAATCATTAAATACATATTATGATGAATTAGGTAAAACTTTAGGAGAGGCATTATTGGCTCCTACAAAAATTTATGTAAAAGCATTAAAGCATATTAAAGCATCGGGTATTACATTAAAAGCTTGCAGCCACATCACAGGTGGTGGATTCTATGAAAACGTACCTCGTATGTTAAAAGAGGGTATGGGTGTTGAAATTGATACAAAGGCATTCCCAAAACCTCCAATTTTTGATTTGATTCAAAAAAATGGAGATATTTCTACGAAAGAAATGTACAACGTATTTAATATGGGACTTGGCTTTGTGATGGCTGTGGATCCATCAGATGTTGAAAAAGTTCAAGCTGCCTTAAATGAAATCAATGAACCTTGCTATGTGGTTGGTAAAGTAACTGAAACAGGACAGGTAGATGTCCAATGGTAAATATTGCGGTATTTGCGAGTGGTTCAGGTACTAACTTTGAAACAATCTTGTCACATATTGAAGATGGTTCTTTGCATGTGAATTGTGCATGCTTGATTGCGGATAAAGAAAATGCGTATGCTAGAGTTCGTGCGCATAATCATGGAGTAGAAGAGTTTTATTTTAATCCAAAGGGATATGATGGTAAAGCGGGTTATGAAGCGGCAATCTTAGAGGTATTAAAAGAAAAAAAGGTTGATTTGATTGTGTTAAGTGGATATATGCGTTTTATTGGACACACTTTATTAAGTGCTTATCCAAATCGTATCATCAATTTGCATCCAGCTTATTTACCTGAATTTCCGGGAGCTCATAGTATTGCGGATGCGTATGAGGCAAAAGTAGCGCAAACTGGAGTCACTGTTCATTTTGTGGATGAAGGTGTGGATACAGGTCCTATTATTCGTCAGGAAAGAGTTGCGATCGATCCGTCTTGGGATTTAGAAACATTAGAATCGCATGTACATGCGATGGAATATGATTTGTTCTGGCAAGTCATTGAACAAGTCGCAAAAAGTATTGAGGAGGAAAAAGAATGAAGCGAGCATTAGTAAGTGTATCCGATAAAACAGGTTTAGTTGAATTTGTACAAGGATTAGTAGATTGTGGATATGAAATCATTTCTACTGGAGGAACAAAAAAAGCCCTTGAAGCAGCTGGAATTCATCCAATTGGAATCAGTGATGTGACTGGTTTTCCAGAAATTATGGATGGTCGTGTGAAAACTTTACATCCAAAAGTTCATGGTGCATTACTTTGTGTTCGTTCAAACCCAGATCATGTACGTCAATTACAAGAATTAGGAATTGAGTATATTGATTTGGTTTGTGTGAATCTATATCCTTTTAAAGAAACTGTATTAAAACCAGGTGTAACACACGAAGAAATTATTGAAAATATTGATATTGGTGGTCCTAGTATGCTTCGTAGTGCTTCTAAAAACTATCAAAGTATTCCAGTTCTTTGTGATCCAAAAGATTATGATAAAGTTCTTGAAGAAATTAGAGAAAACCAAGAAACAACATTGGAAACGCGTGAGCGTTTAGCTGCAAAAGTATTCCGTCATACAGCTCGCTATGATGCGATGATCGCAGATTATTTAACGAAGAAAACACATGAAGAATTCCCAGAAAGTATGACAATTACTTTTGATAAGGTTCAAGACTTGCGTTATGGTGAAAATCCTCATCAAAAGGCTGCTTTCTATAAAGGAATGAATCCTCAATATTCTTTGGCAAATGCGACTCAGCTTCATGGTAAAGAATTGTCTTACAACAATATTCAGGATGGAAATGCGGCTATTGAAATCTTAAAAGATTTTGAAGGTCAATATGCAGCTGTAGGTGTTAAACACATGAATCCATGTGGAGTTGGTATTGGTGAAAATATTGAAGCGGCTTGGGATAAAGCTTATGAGGCTGACTCAATTTCAATTTTTGGTGGTATCGTAGCGTTGAACGCAAAGGTTGAAAAGGGCTTGGCAGAAAAATTATCTAAGATCTTCTTGGAAATCATTATTGCGCCAGACTTCTCTGATGAAGCGTTGGAAATCTTAACTCGTAAGAAAAATATTCGATTAATGAAATTAGATACTAGCTTATCTGTTTCAAGTGCGTTAAAATATACAAATGTTAATGATGGTCTATTGGTTCAAGAGATGGATCAGCATACAATTAACGAAGAAGATTTAAAATGTGTGACAAATCGTAAACCTACGGAAGAAGAAATCAAGCAATTGTTGTTTGGTTGGAAAGTTGTTAAGCATGTAAAATCAAATGCGATTGTCTTGGTAAAAGATGATATGACAGTTGGTGTTGGTGCAGGACAAATGAACCGTGTTGGTGCAGCTAAGATTGCGATTGAACAGGCTGGTGAAAAGGCAAAAGGTTCTGTATTGGCAAGTGACGCTTTCTTCCCAATGCCAGATACAGTTCAAGAAGCTATCAAAGCGGGTGTGACTGCAATTATTCAGCCAGGTGGATCTATTAAGGATCAACTTTCAATTGATGAATGTAATGAACATGGCATCGCAATGGTATTTACAGGGGTTCGTCATTTTAAACATTAATATATAAAAGAGTCTGTATAGACTCTTTTTCATAGTTTGGAAGGGTCTATCATGGATAAGAAAAACAAAATTATTATTATTTCTTTATTATCTGCATTGTTGATTGTACTTTGTGTATTTGCGGTTGAAATGAAGAACACTGAGAAAAAGGCATATCAGGGGATATCTGAAATCGGAGAAGATCAAAATACGGAAGTTGAAAATAAAGATAATAGTCAATTTATTGATATGTCTTTGGCAAAAGATATAGAAGCGTATTTTCAAGAGAATGGTATTGATCATGAAAAAGTAGCATACTGTATCACAGATTTAGAACATAACATTAAATATAGTATGAATGAGAAGGATGAGTTTATTGCAGCGAGTATTTATAAATTACCATTGGCAATGCTATATTATGATAAAGTAAATGAGGGTGAGTATACATTAGATTCAACGTTTACATATAGTGGATATATGCATGAGGATGCAGGGGTTATTAGTTCGGATTATGGTATCGGCAGTCAGGTTCCTTTAAGTGATCTTTTAAATGATTTAATAATATATTCTGATAATGATGCGGGTCATATTTTATATGAAAATCTTGGTGGCTGGAAAGAATATAAGGAAGCAATGACAAAATATACAGATTCTATCAGTGAGAATTATTATACAATGGATAATGTTACAACGGCTAATACAATGAATGATGTGGTGACTTATTTATATGATCATAAAGAAGACTATAAAGGTTTGATTAAAAATATGGAAGAGGCAGAACCAGGTGAATATCTAGATAGGGATACACAATTGAGTATGCCTCAAAAGTATGGTATGTATGATTCTGCTTTAAATAGTGTTGGTTTTGTAGAATGTAACACATCATATAGTATAGTTGTTTTAACGAGTTTAGGGGATAAAGGTGCCGATGTTATGGCAAATATCAATCGTATTGCTTATGAGCATTTTAAATAGAGTTGAAAAGCTCTATTTTTTTCGTTTTCTTGTTGTAAGCGTATACAGTAAAAAATATGAAAAAAAGTTAAAAAAACATTTGACGAAGTGAGAAGTATTTGGTAATATAGATGAGCACTGCTGA
>OIYG01002328.1_pt1 | contig 12286 bp, 10 predicted proteins | sample 1587861 | NCBI WGS metagenome assembly OIYG01 (sample SAMN03283272) | human gut metagenome | biome: human-associated habitat; material: feces | host: Homo sapiens | place: Peru | collected 2012 | reverse complement strand
ACCAGGAGATGTATATAGATTTAACTCAGCTGGATGAGCTAATTTATATATACCAAATTTATGTATAAAACAGAAAATTTTACAGCAGCAGATTTTAAACCTGCACGTTTTGAATCAGATGGAGAAATCGTCTTACATGGTCAAACTGTACCCTATCACACAGTAAGCGAAGATAATGTCTTCTATACAAATGATGGTAAACCTATCGCTTCTATTTTTTCTTATTCTTATTTCCGCAAAGATGTTGAAGACACAAGCACTAGACCCGTAATCTTTGGATTTAATGGAGGACCTGGAAGTTCTTGCATGTATGTTCATGCCGGCTTTTTAGGAACACGTCGTCTTTCATATGGTGAACCAGACCGTCCTACAGCTTTAGGTCCATATACAGTTATTGATAATCCTGACTGTTTATTGGATATCGCTGATATTGTTTTAGTAGATCCTGTAGGAACAGGTTATGGGGTTCTTTTGGATGACGATAAAAAAGATCAATTCTTCGGTATTGAAGAAGACGCTGAAGCTTTATTAACATTTATTGAGCTTTGGTTACATCGATATAACCGTTGGCTGTCTCCTAAATATTTAGTTGGTGAAAGTTATGGCTGCACACGTTCTGCAATCGCTGCAGGCATCGCTGCTACAAGTGGTAAAGAAAAGAGTTATGGTGTTTCCTTTGATGGACTTGTTTTAATTGGTAATACCGTTACTGTTGGTAAATACTTTGGTGAAAACATTCCTGTAGAACCTAGTGTATTAGGTTTTCCAACATATGCTGGCGTAAACTGGTATCATAATCATCCATCAGATCAAACTGTTGAAGAATTTGTCAAAGAAGCTAAAGCATTCGCTGATACAGAATATTTACTAGCTCTATATAAAGGTGAATCTTTATCTAAAGAAGAAAAAGAACATATCGAAGAAAGAGTCATGTATTACACTGGTGTATCCCGTGAATATCTGGAAAAACGTGATTTAAAGATTGAAGATGATACATTTAGAGCTGAAGTCATTAAATCTAAGGGTTTAGCTGTTTCTAGATATGATGGTCGTGTTACTAGACCTTTATATAAATCTCAACTTGTTGAAGAATCCAGCACCGGTTTAAGAGATGATGCTACAGCAGATAGATGGGATACATATTTCTATGCTGCATTAAATGGTGATTTATTACCTCGTCTAAATATTAAGCTTGATAGAGCTTACGCGCCAATCTGTTCATACTATAAAACATGGAATAAATCTGAAACAATGGGCACTACAGCTGAACAACTTCGCAATGCTATGTCATGTACTCCAGGAATGAGAACATTCTTCGCAAATGGGTACTTTGATGTATGTACTGAATTTGGTTATGTATGGCATACATTAGACCATGCAGGACTACCAAAAGATAGAGTATATGTGAAAGGTTATCCATCCGGTCATATGATTTATCTAGGTGAAGATAACGTTCATGCACTATGTAGTGACATCCGTACATTCCTCTTAGGTAAAGATCCTTCAAAATAATAAACTCAAACATAAAAGAAGCTGTAAATGACTAATCATAGTTATACAGCTTCTTTAATGACTATTTAAAATTTATGATCCTATAACATTCTAAAGTGTAATTTCTATAAATGGATGAACTGATGCCTTGTTATATGTTTCATCAATATAGAAAGTTTCGTCATATTCTAGCATACAGTTATAATTATTCTCGCTACCTGGATATAATATCGTAGGAAAAACCCAAAATGCATCTCTATATTTAGGATATATATCATGATTTCTTAACTCAAAGAATCTCTTATTTCTTTTCTCAAAGTATTCCTTATAGTTCTCACAATGAATACTTTCTTGGCCATACATGTTACAAGCTGACCGTCCACAGATTAAAGAAACATAATCTTGAATTTCTTTTTTTATGTCTTTGTATCCTGTTTCTTTCTCATAAATCTTTTGGGTTATTTGTCTATTTGATTTCTCAATTATAGTTTTTTCAGTTTCAGAAAAAGCATTATTATAAAATTCTGTGTTTAACCATTTGCGAAGTGAACTTTTTTCATAGTCCTCGCTTCCAAACTCGTCAAATGGCATGCGACATAATGAACGTTCGCAAAATAAAGACAATCGATTTTTTTCTTTGCTTACCACTTTCCAAACAATTGGGAAACATTCAAATTCACCAAAAACAATTTCATCATTTACATCTATACGATATTTTTTATCATTATCCGCAACAAGCTTTTGATTTTCCGAAATCAACATTTGACAGTTTTCTAATTCTTTATGTACTTCTTCCAATGAGTTATAATTTTGTTTTTGTGCTTGTAAAGGTTTTAATAAATTTTTTTCGCTTTTTATCTGATTTTGAAGCACAATTATTTTATTGTCAATTTCTTGTTTTTTTCTTATTGCTAAAAATCCTAAACTAGATTTTTGAGTTGTTAAATTTGAAATTACTTCTGTATATGAATTTATATTATGTTCATAATTTTTTATGTTTGTTTCTATAAAATTCCAATCATTTTTCAATATCTTAAGATTATCTATCTTTTTATTAAGTTCTTGAATTTGCATTTCAGCTTTTTTCACTTTATTTCTCAAAGAAATAAAATTTTCAAACTTTTTCCGTTTTTTAATATTTTCTTCAGTTTTCTCATAAAAATCCTTAGCTATTTTTTTATATATTTCCTCATCTTTTTTCTCATATTCCTCTGCTAATTTTTGACATTCAGAATATGTTCTACCCATACTATAGAATTCGTCTTCTTTTTTAAATTCTTTCAGCTTATGTTTATTTTCTATTATCTTTTCTTCGTTTAATTCTCGATATTTTTCTAATTGTTGTCGTAGCTCATCATCCGCATAACGTATTGCTTTTTCTAAATTATCATTACGGTCGAAAATGCACCAGTCTGAATCCTCGTCATTGTAATATTCTAGTTCTTCTAAGTATCGAATTTGAAGCTCTGCCATAGCTTCACCTAAATATGCTTTTGCACATTTAGGATTTTTATCAAGTACTTTTTCACAATATTTTTCAGCTTTTACCCATTCTTCATCTTCAAGAAACATAAATGCTCTCTCTAATAATGGATCTGTTTTTGACACTGCTGGTATAGCTGAATCTTTATCTTTTGATTCATCTGTTTTTTTAGTGCTTGTTTCTTTTGTTTCTTCAACAAGTATTTTTTTGATTCCTCTCAACAAATCTTGCATGAATCCAAGTTTCGACATATCTTGTGCCTGCAAATATGAAAATTCTTCCGGCAAATCATATGGATCCATATCCTTGTATGCCGGGATCAGTATTTTTTTGCCATTTGATTTTTTCACTAAAGTTAAATATCTGCTCCATTCATTCTTAACCCAAGTCGCATTAAAATATTCTGGCTTTGTTCCTAAAACTATCATTATCTTTGCACTATTTAATGCCGCAAATATATATGGTTCATAAGCTGTTCCAATTTTATCTTCTAATGTAATTCTAGAGAAAAATACTTTATATCCCTCTTTCGTTAATTCATTATATAATTCATATACCAGTACACTATCTACTGTTCTATTACCTACATTATCTGTTTCTTTATAACAAATAAACACATCAAAAGGATCTTCTTTTGAAGATATTTCAAGTATATTCTTTTGGATATTATCTATTACTTCTGCTTCCTCTTCATAGATTGTTTTTTGAAGTATATCCGCATGATTAATTGCCGCTTTATAGTCTTCATCTGTTTTTATAGAAGTAAATTGCGTTCTATTTACTGTTGGAATTCTCTTATGTGTAGAAGGATCTTCAACATACTCTACACCATATCTACATAAAACTATTGACCAATAGGCTTCCGCATCAGTATTATCTTCATCTAAAATCTGTTCATAAATACTCATTGCTTTATCAAATTCATTATTTCTTCTATAATGATTAGCCCTATCATAAAGATTTATTTTTCTATCATTATCCAGCTTAGGTAAAGTTTGTTTTGTTCCACAATATTCACATTCTACAACACTGTCACCTTCATTAACCTCTAATGCTCCACCACACATTTTACATTTAAAAATTGCCATATTATTTTTTTTCCAGTCTTTCTAGTTCTTTTTCATAATCATAGTTTTTATCATAAACAAATTTAAAGCTATCATCAGACATTTTAAATTTCTTAACTTTTATTTTCTTTCGAGATTTATCATTATATTCTTTAATAGCTTTTAATGCAGCTAAATATTTTTTTTCATCTGTATCTGCCAAACATCCAAAACTCACTTGTATAATTTTTGCTTTAAAATAGATATCATCACCTACTTTATTCCAATATTTCTCATATTTTTCTTGACCATCATATACAGCCCTAACCTCTAATTCTTTGTACCATTTCTTATCTTTTATATATAAAGGAGATTGCAGTATATCGTTTGATTTATTCTTTTTATTATTAACATTTGAGCTATATGTTATTCTTTTTAATATACAATCTTTTTGACCATATTCTTCAAGTTGCTCAATTTGAACACAACAACCTCTATGACCATTCCCATAATGTGACCACATAAGTTTTTGATTATTACTTCTTGTTAAACACACAACATTAAACTTATTTTTATCAACATTTCTCAATTCATAAGTATCATTTAAATTTGTAATATCAGACGCATAAATACCATTTTTAATGGTACTTTCTAAAAACTCCAATTTTGTATATTTATATAATGAATCTTTATTTGCCATATTACTTTAAAACTCTACATTTTCTATTTCGTTCTTCTACTAAATTTATTGTTTGATACGCTAAGTTTGTGATATCACTATTCCCATTTCTAATAGCTGAATATAATTCATCAAATGAATTTCTTATAGAATGATTAATCATGTCCAATTCAGGTGTGCTCCTTGGATCAGAATATCTAATTGCATCATATATTTTTTTACATATTTCTTTATCTTTATCAGTTTCAGCCAATTGAATTAAATGTTCTGCATCACTTGTTAGTAAACGAATAAATTCAGTTTCATCTGCTATTTTTCGATCTATTCCACCGATAACGCCAACTGCTGTTTTAGCCTTAATAATTGAAATATATGTAAAAGCAAAAACACTTATACAAACAATTGTACCTACCCATCTTGGTATACTTGTTATAAAAGCACACAAAGCACTTATGAAAACCGTCAATATCAATCCATAGTAGCTTATATTGATTAAAGATACTGAATAGAAAAACTTATTAATATTCTCTGCTTTAAAGGCTATATAAGCACAATATAACTGTCCAATAAATGAAATTATAATGATACAATAATAAATCCAAAATGAAATAAGCTTTTGAGTTCCATTCAATATATTTGAATAACTAATAAACCAAATTAAATTAAAAAGCAAAAATATGATTATCCAAGCCCCTAAATAATTTCGAAATGATTTTTTCATAATTACAAACAATCTCCAATCCTCTTAAATTTTTTCTCCACACTCTAAACAGAACTTTGCATTTTCAGGTAATTCTGCACCACATTTCAAACATCTTCTAATTAGTGATGCACCGCATGACATGCAAAATTTACCTTTTATTGTTTTATTGCCACAATGAGGACATATCATTTCATTTTCATTCAAATATTCAATTTTAGTTCCACATTCCAAACAGAATTTTGCATTTTCCGGTATTTCTGCACCGCACTTTGGACAAATTTTCTTAATCTTATCTTTAGGCTCATTCTCTAACGTCGGAGATATTCCTTTAAACATATTTCCTATTTGTCCACTAACAGCACCTGCTGCAGCCATACCAACGCCTAATCCAATCATATCTCCAGCAACTCCACACGAACCACCCGAGATATTCATATTACCAATACCTTCGGCATATGCTTTTTGTACTTCGGCTTGCAAAACATCTTTTTGGTTATATCCTTTAGCTTGCATTACTTCTGCTTCTGTCAAACCTGCCAATCTTGTTTTCTGAGCTTCTGCCTGAGCTTTAATTATTTCTCTTTCGGCTTTACGACGTGCAACTTCCGTTTCAGTTTCTTCTTGTTCCAACCTAACTTGTCTTTGAGCAGCTGTAATTGTTGCTGCTGATTGAGCTTGTGCTGTTTTTATAGTTGTCTCTGCTTCAACCATCTTCTGTTGAAGTGAAATACTGAATAACTCCTTTATTCTTCTGAAATTAGGATCAGCTTCTGGCAATAGGATAGTATTAATATAAAATTCTGGAATAGTTAAACCATAATCTTCAAATCCCGGTAAAATAGCCTGTTTCAACACTTCAGACAATTGAGATAAATGTCTATCAATTTCCAAAATATTTATATTTTGACTACAAATACATGTAGATAAATTCGTTTTAACTGCTGTAGAAATTAATGGCCTAAAACATGCAGAAAGCGATTTAGAAAATTTTCCATCTTGGCTATCCCATGCTATACCATTCATTGTTCCCACAAGTTTAATTAGTAATTTTCGCGAATTATTTACCATCAAATTCATTTGACCACTTGCACCAATTTCTAATGGAACACCATATGTAGGTTCAATAAATTTTATATAAGTATCTGTTCCCCATTTAACAGCCATTTGAACTGTTTTGTTAATAAAATACACTTCACAATGGAATGGTGTATTATTTCCTGTAGTTCGATTCAAAAACTTTCCTATTTTTGGAATATTTTGTGTTTCTAAAGTATATCTACCAGGTCCAAATAAATCTAAAGCTTGACCATTCATAAAGAAAATAGCTTCTTGGCTTTCATGTACGATTAATTGTGTTAATGAATTAAAATCTTCTAATGGGTGTTTCCAAATAAAAGTACTATTGTCTCCTTCATACTTTATTATTTGCGCAATTTCTGCCATAGCAACCCCCTCCTTAATGCTATGAATTTCTTATTGTGTACTTTTTCAAATTGAGGTTAAACTGTAAACAATCGACTTTATATTGTAAAAAAAGAGCCTTAAACTAGAATGTATATATGAATCAAATGTACTTTTGAAAAGTTTGAAAAAGTACACTTTTTCAAATCATTTATTATTTTTATCTCTAATTTTTCTGGCTTTAGTGTAAAATGTTCCAATTGCCAAATTACATTTTTTTGCTGCTTCTTTCAAAGATATTTCTTGATTATTCCATTGCTCATAAACATCCATAAAATTATGAGGATTTGGTATTTCCGGCCTACCAAATTTAATACCCTTAGCTTTTGCAGCATCAATACCTTGTCTTTGCCTTTTTCTAATATTTTCTCTTTCTGATTCTGCCACAAAAGATAATATCTGTAAGGTTAAATCAGCTATAAATGTTCCTAATAAATCTTTTTGATTTCTCGTGTCTAATAAAGGCATATCTAGAACACAAATCTCTATTCCAAGATCTTTTGTTAGTACCTTCCATTCATTTTGTATTTCATTATAATTTCTTCCTAATCGATCAATACTTAATACGTACAAAACATCTTTTGGTTTTAATTTTTTGACTAATTTATTATATTGAGGTCGATTAAAATCTTTTCCTGATTGTTTATCTACATATATGTTAGATTTTTTAATATTTGCTTTTTGTAATTCTATAAACTGTCTATCTTCATTTTGATCAATACTAGATACACGGGCATATCCATAATTCATTTACTTTCCCCCAAATAAAAAAACACTTTCAAAACGATTAAATCTCAAAAGTGTTAATTAATCATCACATTAATATAATGATCTTTGGCAACGATCATTTATCTTTTTCATTTTTTTCTTGTCTATTTTTATCATTTTCCTATCTTCCGTAAAGATGCCATTACATTCATCCTGTACATCAGATACTTGTGTATAAATACAACCTGATAACCCTTTTGGAATATTAGGAATAATTTGTTTTTCATATAACTTCTGTATCGCTTCTGCTAAACTTAAACGATCTTTAAACTTGCGATATCCATATACTTTTTCAGCTGAACTATGTTCTTTTTCAAGATAAGAATAACCCCCAAATTCACTTAACAAGAGAATTCTATCATCCAGTTTAGGAGTTCTAAATTTAAAGAAGTAATTATGTATACTGTTAAAATCGCCTGCATATTGATCATACCAGCCACTTGCACTGTCAATTAGTCGTGTCGAGTCATAGTCACGAATATACTTAGTTACTTTTTCACTGTCAAATTGTCCCCAGCCTTCATTAAAAGGTACCCAGGCAATAATAGATGGAAAATTATATAAGTTATTAAGCATATCAGATAACTCCATATAATACATTTCTCTACTCTCTTTTGTAGCTCTACCAAACAACTTGTATTGATGGTCATCTACATTTTTAAAACCAAGATTAGGTTTTAATGCAACAAAGTTAAAATCATATGGTCCACCACCATTAGGCATATCTTGCATAACTAATAAACCTAGCTTGTCACATAGATAATAGAATCTTCTACTTTCTACTTTTACATGCATTCTAAGCATGTTAAAACCCATTTCTTTTATCTTTGTTAATTCATTTAACATTGTTAATTCTGAAGGACAAGTTAATAAGCCGTCCACATAGTATCCTTGATCTAATAGTCCACTTAAAAATACTGGTTTATCGTTTAGATAAAAGCGCATGATATCTCTATCATCTCTTCTTTTAGATATCTTGCGAATACCAAAGTAACTTTTAATTGTTTCTTCACTTGTCGCAATATATAAATCATATAAGAAAGGATCTTCTAAAGACCATGGATGAATATCATCCAATGTAATCGTATATGTCTTTTCACTTGTGATACCACGATGTACAAGTTTCTTATCTGCAAATACAGTAATAACAGCTTGATCAAATTTACCTGCAAAGTTAAGATATACAGCCCGATTATCATAGTCTGTTGTAATTTTAAGATCTTCTATACTTTCATCCTTTAATTCTTCCATCCAGACACTTTGCCATATGCCAGAACTTGGTGTATACCACATTCCCCCATGTTCTATCTTTTGCTTACCATATGCATAAATACCTGTATCAGAATAATCTTTTACTTTAACAATTAGTTCATTTTGTTCTTCAATACTATCTGTAACATCTAAACTAAATGGTGCATATCCACCAAAATGTTCACCAACAAAATTGCCATTTAAATAAACTGTGGCTTCTTGATCTACAGCTTCAAAATTTAAAATAACTTTATGATTCGAATATGGATAACTAAATCTCTTTCGATAATATAGTGTTTCATCTATACCAAGTGTTGTATCTTTTGCATATGACAACTTTGAACCAATCGCAAAAGGCACAATAATCATCTGCCAGTTTTGATGATTCACTGTTTCATTATCCTTTACAATTTGATATTCCCACTCGCCATTTAAAGATAAATAACTATCTCTTTGCAAGTACATACGTGGGTATTCAGATAAAGGATTTTTCAAATCTATATTTTCTGAACATGCACTCGTTAATGTTTTCATGGTTTATGTTTCCTCAATACAAATAAATGAAACGCTGTAGCTAGAATTAATAATCCATATAGATAAAACATCATTTTTAATAATTCCATCTCTGTAGATGTTGTAAGACTGATTGTAAGTACATAAAGTAAAGTAATACATAAAGATATTGCTATACCAACAAATTCTATTCTTTTAAGTGAAAATCCATACTTACCTAAGAAATTCAAACAATATAAACTCATTGAAATAACAATAAGGGTTAAGAAAAAAGAAATAGAAAATAGCTTAAAACTCTGAAATTGATAAATAACCAAAACAAATATAGATAGTACGATACCAATTGCAATAGATAACAATATTTCTGATAATAATTTCCAAGTTTTCTCTCTCATATTTCTATTATATTCCACAAATCATTGCAATTGTTGTTTCTTGCAGTAATTACACACCTTATTTTGGTATGCAATTACTGTTTGCCAAGCTTTTTTTATTCATTTGCATGCTATACTTATTTTATGAAAATTCTAATTGCGCCTGATATCTCACAAATAAATAATAGTTTTTTATTAGCAAATAGACTCATCCATCTCATTCAAAATAGTGGTCATGAATGTGTCATTTCTGCTCCCAAAGACTTCGAATTTTATTGTGTACGTTATAACGCTCCATATCCTAGATGTCACTTTTTCTATGAAACTGGAAAAAGTTATGAAGAATGGTTATTTAATACAGGCCGTTTAGATAAAAGATATTTACGTAAAGATATCTCTGCTCTATCAGAATGTATCTCAAAAGAAAATCCTGATTTAATACTCGATTTAAATAGAACAGCTGCTCCAATTGTTGCTAGAATTCATCATATCCCTTTTTATTCATTTGTTAATACTGCTAATTATCGCGATAAACAATTCCACAAAGATGTTCTAGCTCCTTTGAATTCATTTCTAACAGAGAATAATCTTGAACAAGTATTACATGTTTATGATTTATACCAATTTGCAAATAAAAGAATCGGCTTTTCTCAAAGCTCTGTTCAGTTATTTTTAGAAACAGCTAATGTTGAAAGATATCTTGTGCCATTACCAGAAGAAACTTCATTAAAAGCACCAAATGTTTCTATCTATTTTTTGCATACTGAATTTCCATATAAAATTTTAAAAAAGATTATTACTGATTCATTTTTACATGCTCCTTATGCAGTACAAGCATGTATTATAGATGCTCCAAAAGAACAGCACGAAAATATCACTTTCTTGTCACGTCCTGATTTAAGCGCTATTTCTAGAACCAATGTAGTTATTCATGATGGTGATAGTTACCTGTATCATGTATGTCTTACATTAGGTATACCGCAAGTAATTATCAACACTGGGGAACCTGAACAAATTTATGAATGTGCCGTAACAAAAAGATGCGGCTTTGGCTTAACCATCAATGAAGATGAGCTTTCTGTCGCATCCTTATATGAAGCATATCGTAGAGTAACAGCAAACAGTTACTATAAAGATAGAGCTGAACTATATCGAAAAGATATCAATCAATTAAAACCTCTAGATATTTTCTAATTGAATGATTCTCGTTTAATTTCTTTTCCAAGTATTACGTATAATAAATCCTGTCTATTTTCAACACAAGTTTGAAGAGTGATAAAGTGGTCCTCACTAGTAATGGTAATTCCTGTATCTAAAGAATTATCATATTCATTTTTTACTTTATTCATATACGCTTCTAACTGTTCTTTTGTATAGTTTGTCGCAAATGGTGATTCTTCACGAACGCCATTAAAATCATTTTTATCATAGAAAAACGCATCAGTCACAACATATGTTCTTTGTTCATGATTCATTGTTAAAGTGAAAGTATCATATGTATCATAAGTACTTGCATCTTCAAATGTATGTAAAGGACCAAACTTCAAATTATGATCACGATATACAAAGTGACCATAGATAATAATATTTTGGTCTACCGGCAAATTATTTTCATCTAGAATATTACTTCCATCCACGAATTCCTGACCAAAATCTTTGTCTGTTCTAGTAATATCCATTCTTAGATATTCTGCATTAGCTGCATTTACATCACCTTGTTCATCTTCAATAATATGTGATTTAACAATTAAACCAGGATACTTATCTTCACAATCTTCTGAATAGTTATATAGAAGGTTATTTTTAAATTCGAGTTTACCAACATAATCACTATTTAATGTATGATATTCTTCATAAATAGAGTTATACTTATCCCCTAATTCATTACTAACAGTAACCGCACTTGGTGTAGTTACTGGATTATCAATTACATCATTCTTTTCTTTTGGTAATATCTTAGAAATCCCAAAAACAACTAATACAACAATTAAAACACTTACTACTCCAATAAGTATTTTTCCAGCTTTAGTTAATTTTCTTTTTCTTTTATGTTGCGCCATTTTACTCTTCCCCTAATACTTTATTGATTTGTTCTATTGTAATAGGACCTTGTCTTAATACTTTAATCTCGTTGGAACTTGCATCTACTATTGTACTAGATTCCCCAAATTTTGTATCTCCAATTAACATACCAGAAATTAATGGGCATGCTATTTCTATTTCATCTAATGAAGTACATGTTTTTTCACCTGATTGATTGGCACTAGTCATAAATAATGGTGAACCAACAAGTTCTATTATTTTTTCAATTTCTTTACTTGTAGCCATACGTATAGCTAATGTATCCATACCACTATTTACATAGGTTGGTACATTTTCTTTTTTCTTTAAGACAACTGTAATAGGACCTGGCATAAATGCTTCTATAATTTTTCTTGCTTTGTCACTAATATAGGCTATCTTTTCGATTTCTTCTATATCTTTACACATTACAGGAAAAGCTTTTGTGGCTGGTCT
>OIYG01002324.1_pt1 | contig 12296 bp, 13 predicted proteins | sample 1587861 | NCBI WGS metagenome assembly OIYG01 (sample SAMN03283272) | human gut metagenome | biome: human-associated habitat; material: feces | host: Homo sapiens | place: Peru | collected 2012 | reverse complement strand
GCTAAGAATGTGGCGGTTATTGATCATCATAGACGTAGTACAGAAATGGGTGTTAAACCGATATTCTTATATATTGAAGCAGGAGCAAGCAGTGCTTGTGAGTTAATAACAGAGTTAATTCCATATGTATCAAGTCATATTGAAATATCAGAACTAGCTGCAACAATTATGCTTACAGGTATGACAATTGATACAAATCACTTCGTTGTTAGAACTGGAGCTAGAACATATGATGCAGCAAGCACTTTAAGAAGAATGGGTGCAGATCCTCAAAGGGTAAATGAATATCTAAAAGATTCATATAGTGAATTTGCATTAAAATCTTCAATTATGGCAATGAGTAAGAATTATCCTCACCAGGTTATTGTTACACCAGTAAAAGGAAAAGCGATTACTCGTTCTCTAATGAGTCAATGTGCAGATTCGTTACTGCAGATTCAAAATGTAAATGCGGTATTTGTTATAGCGAATACTGATGAAGATCAAACAGCTATCAGTGCTAGAAGCAATGGTAAAGTTAATGTACAGGTTATTATGGAAACTCTGCATGGTGGTGGTCATATGACGGCAGCAGCTATGCAAAGAGCGAAATGTAATATAGATGATGTTGAAAAAGAATTAGCGAAAGCTTTAGAAAATTATTTTATGGAGGTAGGCCAAGATGAAAGTCATTCTGAAAACTGATGTAAAAAAAGTGGGTAAAAAAGGGGATATTGTTGAAGTATCTGACGGATATGGACGTAACTATTTAATTGCTAGAGGACTTGCAGTAGCTTCTACAGAAAAAAGTAGAGAAATTTTAGCTGAACAAAAACAAGCTGAAAAAGAAGAAGATGCTCGTCGTAAAGCGGAAGCAGAAGAAATTGCGAAAGAATTAGAAACAAAACGTTTTACATTCAAAGTGAATTCTGGTGCTGAAGGAAGAGTATTTGGTTCTGTAAGTACAAAACAAATTGTTGAAGAATTACATAAAAATGGATATAAAGTAGATAAACGTAAGATTTTAGATACTGCTCCAATTGTAAGCTTAGGTGTAACAAAAGTTAGAGTTGAATTATATAAGGGTGTTATTGCCACAATTAATTGCGAAGTAAAAGGAAAAGAGTAATCTATGCCATTAAAAGTAATGCCGTCTGCTCTTGAAGCAGAAGCGAGTCTTCTTGGTACAATGATGATTTATCCTCGTTCTGCGCGTATTGCGATGGAAGAAGGATTAAGTGAAGATGATTTCTATGCTGAAGCGAATAAACGTATATTCAAGGCGATAGATTCACTATATCAAGAAGGTGCAGCAATCGATATTACAACAACTTCTACACGTTTAAAGGATTTAGGTACTTTAGAAAGTGTAGGAGGCTTTTCCTATTTAACAAGATTAACTGATGCAGCGGTAACAAGTGCCAATACAAAAAATTACGTAACGATGGTACATGATAAAGCCATCATGCGTAATATGATTGAAACAGCTGAAAGAATCGCTGAAGAAGGATATGCTGGGCAAACAGATATCAATGAATATTTAGATCAGGCAGAAAAATCAATATTGAATATTTCACACAATCGTAAAACAAATGATTTTGCAGCTTCTCCTGAAATTTTTAATAATGTACTTGTTAAAATTCAGCAAATGGCTGAACAAAAATCACTTATTACTGGTGTAGAAACAGGATTTAGAGATTTTGATAGAATTACGCATGGTTTTCAACGTGGTGATTTAGTTATCCTAGCCGCAAGACCTTCTATGGGTAAAACAGCGGTTGCTTTAAACTTTGCATTACAAACAGCAGAACATAACCGTGGAAAAGGTGCGGTAGCGATATTCTCTTTGGAAATGCCAATTGAACAATTAGGTATGCGTTTATTAAGTGCCAAAAGTAGAGTGCCTGGTGATCATATTAAAACAGGTCACTTGTCAAATAATGAATGGAATGCTGTTAATGAAGCAATTGTGGATTTAAAAGGTTTAAAACTATATATGGATGATACGCCAGCTGTAAAAGTATCAGAAATATTCAGTAAATGCCGCAAATTACAGGCCGAACAGGGACTGGATTTGGTTTTAATTGACTATATTCAGTTAATTGCATCTGGCAGTAATTCTCGTGATGTATCTAGACAACAGGAAGTATCAGATATTTCACGCAGCCTAAAAGCCTTAGCGAGAGAATTAAAAGTGCCAGTAGTTGCCTTGTCACAATTATCGCGTACTGTTGAAACTAGACAAGATAAACGACCAATGTTAAGTGACTTGCGTGAATCAGGAGCAATCGAGCAGGATGCCGATATTGTATTAATGTTATTCCGTGAATCATATTATGATGAAAAAGTAAAAGAAGAAGCGAAAGAAAACAATTCAGAGCAGCTTGAAGTAAATATTGCCAAGCATAGAAATGGTGAAACAACTAAGTTTTATCTGGCTTTTGAAGCAAATACAAATGCCTGCATGAATTATGCAAATGTATCGGAGTAGAAGATGACAAAAAACGTAGCCGTATTAGCAATTAGTTTATTACTAGCGATACTTATCGTTGTTTTTGTGCCAGGTCAATTTAGCAGTCAGGCAAATAAACCATTTGAAACAGAAGCACAAGAAAAAAGTATTATTGATCAAAATATTACCAGTATCGCTGCAAGTCCTAAAACGATTCAAAAATTATATAATAATAATGAACTTGTTGGCGTTGTATCAAGTGAAAATGCTTTAAAAAAGTATTTGAATACAATATATGAAGATGACTACAAGACATTATTTCCTGATTCTAAAATTACTTTAGGCAAAAATATATATCTTGTAGAAGAACAGTCTTATTACAATTATGAAAATAAAGACGATGATATTTTTAACTATTTAACAGAGAATGATTTATTTTCTATTAAGGCAACTTTAGTTTCTTTTAGTGATGAAACGGGTATATATGCAGAAATGTATGTCAAAAATAAAGAAATTTATAATGATGCGTTGATGGAATATCTATCCTATTATGTAGATAAAGACGAGTTGAATTTATTGCTGAATGGTAGAGAAACAGCAATTTTAAATACATATGATACAAGAGCTGTTGGTATATCAATTTCGCAAACGATATCTTTATCAGAAGGTTATGCTAATCCAAGTGATGTATTAGCTACGAAAGAAGAGATATTAAACTTTATTGAATATGGTGATAACAACGAAAAAGAATACTATGTTGTTCAAAAATACGATACGGTAGCCGGTGTTGGTGCGAAAAATAAAGGTTTATCCGCAACACAGGTTATGAATATCAACCGCGACAAGATTACAAGTGTAGATCAGATTTTAACTGAAGGTGAAGAACTTTGTGTTACATACTTTGAACCTATCTTTGATGTTGTTGTTGAAAAAGAAAGTATGCGTAAAGAAGAAGTTTATCCTACTACTGTATATGTTGAAGATGAAACAGTACGTGTTGGGCAAACGGAACTTGTTGAACAAGGGGTTAACGGTAGTAGAAATGCCTTATATTCAGAAAAATGGATTAATGGTGTGCTAGTTAATGGTACTTTGAAATCAAGTGTAGTTACTTTGCAACCTATCAATGAAGTTGTGGCTGTTGGTTCGATGGAAGTGCCAAGTATTGGTACAGGAATCTACCGTTGGCCAATTGAAAATCCAACAATCTCATGTGGATGGGGATGTTATACTTATCCACATTTCCATGAAGCTATTGATATTCAAAATCTATATGACTTATATGGAAAAATCTATGCAGCAGATCGTGGTGTCGTTGTAAAAAATGGTTATGATGGTATCAGTGGTAACTATATCGTTATTGATCATAATAATGGTCAAAGAACATATTATGGACATATGTCTATTCGTAGTCCTCTTATGGAAGGAACAGTTGTAGATAAAGGTGATTATATTGGTCAAATTGGTATGACTGGTAGAGCGACAGGTCCTCACGTTCACTTCTATATTGAAAAGAATGGAGAAATTCAGAATCCATGTGATGGATATCTTGATTGTACAGTAATGCGATGAAGTTTTACTTATTAGCGAGTGGTTCAAAAGGAAATTGTTTCTTACTGCAAGATGAACATTTAAATGTTCTCGTTGATTGTGGTTCAACAAAGAAATATTTATTAAGTGCTTTTGAGCGTATCGGATTTTCATTGAAAGATTTAGATGCAGTGCTCATTACACATACCCATACAGATCACATATCACAAATTAAAACATTTAAGGATTATCCAGTTTATTCGCCAGTAGAAATAGACAAGATTGATACGATACGTGTTGAAAGTGAAGTGCCATTCCAACTTCAACATGTAACAGTTCGTCCACTAGCTTTATCTCATGATGCAGAAAAGACAACTGGATATATCTTTGAAACGTGGCTTGAGAAACTAGTGTATATTACCGATACTGGTTACGTAAAAGATAAATATCTCCCTTTATTAACAGGTGCAGATTATATTATTTTAGAAAGTAACCATGATATAGAAAAGTTGATGTGTACATCGAGACCATATTATGTAAAGCAAAGAATCGCTTCTGATTCAGGACATTTATGCAATGAAGATGCAGCGAATATATTAGATAAGATTGTAACAGAAAAAACAAAGATGATTGTCTTAGCTCATATCAGTGAAGAGGCAAACACAAGAGAAAAAGCACTAGAAGTAACATGCAACACTTTAATGAAACATAGAGGTTCACTGAATAAAGATTTTATAGTATGCAGTGCTGGACAATTTGAAATAGAACATGGAGGTGATAATAGTGAAAAAAATATATTGGGTACTTGCTATAGGACTATTGGGATGGAATATTATTCTAACCGCTAGTTTAATGTCTATTGTAAAAAATACATCAACTAAAGATGAAACAGATAACTCAGGTACAGCTATTATTTCTCATACAGTTCATGGCTATACAACAGAATTAACAGACGCTGTTGAAAAGGTACAGTCTAAAATTGTTACAGTTAATATTTTTTCAGAAGAAACAAATAAATCTTTAACAGGTGTAATTTACGCTTCTAACAGTAATGGAACATATATTGTGACAAGTGCATCTCTTTTATCTGAAGAAGAAACAATCACTGTCAAATTTGATAATAATATTTCTTTAAAAGCAGAATTAATTGGTTTAGATAAAGATACAGATGTTGCAGTATTATTTGTTAAGCCTGAATTTGATACGGATGCGATAACATTAGGTGATAGCGATATTTTAAAAACAGGTGAATATGTATTTGCTTTATCTGGTAGACCAGAAGAAACGGATGCAGGAATTGCAAGTTTTGGAGTTATTTCTTCTAATATTCAAACGGTTGCGGCAAGTAATAAACATATCAATGAAGTATTATTCAGTGATGTTGTTGAAACAGATATAACTGATGGTGCACCACTATTTAACGTAAATGGAGATATGATTGGTATGTTAACAAAAGAAGTTGTAGTAACATCATATTCCAAATATTCAGCTGCAATCAGTATCAATGAATTAAAACTTGTAGCAGATGAGATTATATCTTCGGAAGTTGTTGATAGAGGATATTTAGGCGTTATTGGTAGAAATATCAGTGATATTAAAGCCTATGAAAAGGGTTCATATGGGTTACAGTTAGATATTGCGGATGGAATTCTTGTGACTAGAGTTGTAGAAAATAGTCCAGCAATGCAGGCAGGAATACTCATGAATGACGTTGTTGTGGGTATTAATGAAAATGAAGTGCGTAGTTTGAAGGATTTAAGAAATTTCTTATATAATGCAAAACCAGAAGATTCTGTAAATATTACATTAAATCGTTTTGGAAATCTCATTACAGTAACGGTGGTATTACAATGATTCGGATTGTAACGTGTGGTCATATCAAAGAAAAATGGTTGAAAGACGGGATTCAGGAATATTTCAAAAGAATTACTGCATATGACAAGATTGAAATCATCGAAGTTGATGATGAAAAAACTCCGGATGAAGCACCAGATGCGATTGTATATAAAATTAAACAAACTGAAGGAGCTAAGATTCTAAAAAAAATCAAAGATGATGAATATGTAATTCTGTTAGATTTAAAAGGGGAAACTTTAGATTCAGTGGGTTTAGCAAAAAAGATGGAAAACCTGAATACAAATGGTAAAAGTAAAATAACATTTGTGATAGGTGGATCTCTTGGAGTGTCAGATGAACTTATTGCTAGAGCAAATTTCAGATGGAAGTTATCGGATAATACTTTTCCACATCAATTATGCAGACTGATACTCATAGAGCAAATATACCGTTCCTTCCGCATTCGTCGGAATGAACCATATCATAAATAAGAGGGGTTTATGAAAATAACAAAAAAGATAATTAAAAATCTAATTCTGGTCCTTGTTGTCGCATTTGTTGGTGCTGGAGCATTTATCTTTGGTGGAAAAATGAAAAAAGATCAAATGCAGCATGAAAGTAAAATGACAAAATTTGGCTTTGAAGATATTGGGGAGTTAGCTACTCAAGAAATGATTGGTACAGTTGTTCATACTGAAAAAACTGCTCAGTCACTATTTGGAATGGAGATTCCTTTTACGCAAAGTCAGTATATTTATAGCTATGATTTTGATATTAAAGCAGGCTATGACTTTAGTTATATTAAATATGAAATAAAGGATGATGAAGAAAATAAAGAAATTTTAATTTATCTTCCAGAAGCGAAAATTTTAAGCACTGAAATATTAACAGATTCTTTCGAGGTTTATTACGAAAAAGAAAGTATCTTTAAGAGAATTACTTTAAGTGATAACAACATTGCTTTGAAAGATATGAAGAAATTAGCTGAAGATAACGCCGTAAGTAATGGCATTTATGAAAAAGCTAAAAGTAATGCAGAAATTATATTAAAAGCTTTTTTTGCACAATATTATGATTTGAATGTCTATACAATTACATTTATCTAATCATTTATTCAAAAAATGATTAGATAAATGATAAGATAAAATTAAGCAGAGGTATAACAGATGATTAAAGAAAGTGAAACAATTGAATTGAAAAAATCTCTTTCACAACTAAGGGAAGGAATTATATCACTTGGAGCTATGCTTAATAAATCTAACTATGGAGAAGTTTATTTTGGTATTAATGATGATGGAAGAGTAACAGGATTAATGATTGGAAAGAAAACAATTGCAGATGTTACACATGAAATACATAATAATTTAAAACCTTTACCAATTAAATTGACTATTAATCCTGTTTCATGTGAAGGAAAAGATATTATAAAAGTTATTGCGGAAGGAAATGATACACCATATGCTTCATATGGTAGATATTATGTACGCGTTAATGATGCAGATATTTTAATGCAGTCTCAAGAACTTCAACATTATTTTGAAAATAAAGAAAATGATTATTCGAAGTGGGAAAGAAAAGAAACAAGCTATACAGTAGATGATATAAATGAAGATTTATTGCTTGACTGCATTAGGATGGCTAACGATAAAGGTAGATTGAATTATGTTTATCGTAATGCTACAGAAGCATTAAGTAAGTTGGAATTGCTTACGGAAAATGGATATTTGAACAATGCTGGTCTATATTTGTTTGGTAAAAATAAACCATTAACAATCAAAGAAGCAAATTATCCGACAGACAATCGTACAGAATTTGGAGAAATAAAAGAATATAAAGGAAATATTATAGAATGTATTCAAGAAGCGACTTCTTATATTCAAAACCATATTTCTTATAGATCAGTAATCCAAGGATATCAACGAGAAGAAATTCCAGAAATTCCAATTAGAGCAATTAGAGAAATAATTGTTAATTCGTTTGCACATTGCTCGTATGCAGCAGTTAATGGGGATTACAATCAATATATTGTTTATAAATCTACTATAAGAGTATACAATCCAGGTTCAATTATAAAAAATATAGATCCTATTAAATTTGCGGCAGGCTATATTGGAAGTAAAATTAGAAATCCAATTATTGCGAATGTATTATACAAATATGGATATATTGATGCATTTGGTACAGGATTTGATAGAACATTTACATTATGTGCTCAAAATAATATTGGTTATAGATATCAAAATGATGAATTTGGCTTTACTTTTATTTTTGAAAGAAATGTTAATTTCTTGAATGATAAGATAAATGATAAGATAAATGATAAGATAAATGAACTTGATCAAGAAATTATTAAAATTATTAAAGAAAACAAATATGTGACAATACCACAAATTGCTGAAAGAACAAATAAATCGCAACCAACAATATCAAGACATATGAATATGCTTGTTAAAAATTCAATCATTAAAAGAATTGGTTCGCGAAAAAATGGGTATTGGGAGTATTTAAGTTAAAAAATTGTGAAAATAAATTTTGAAAAATGTTGTAACCGCTTGTAACTAAAATGCGAGTGGGGTAAAATAAATCTAGTATTTGTTGGAGGTAAAAACAAACTATGAAACAGATTTCTGTTGTCGTTATTGATCCAGTTGGACTACATGCTCGTCCTGCTACAGTTGCAGTAAACGCTGCTAGCAAATTCAAGAGCGAAGTAAAAATCACTTATAAAGGACGTTCTGTAAACATGAAGTCTATTATGGGCGTTATGTCTTTAGGTATTCCTACACAGTCTGACGTTACTATTTCTTGCGAAGGCGAAGATGAAGACGTTGCTGTAAAGACAATCGAAGAAGTTCTTCGTGCTCAAAAAGTTATTGCTTAATAAGATAAACAAAAATTAGAAGGCATTTGCCTTCTTTTTTTTGTACATACTTAGAAAATAATTTCAAAGATAGTGCCACCTTCAGGATTATCTTTGATTGTAATAGAACCGTCATGTACTTTTACAATTTCATGTACTAGTGCTAAGCCGAGTCCGACTCCACCTAATGCACGACTTCTTGATTTATCTAAACGGAAAAATGGTTCAAAGACTCTTTCTCTTAATTCTTGAGGGATACCATTACCAGTATCAGTTACAGATAAATAAATATGTTTATTTAGTTCAGATACTTTTACAGTAACTGTTCCATTTTGCTTATTGTATTTAATTGCATTTTCCACAAGATTATATATAAGTCGATAAATTAATATATCACTGCCTTGCATCGTAACTTCTTTTGATTCATCAACAAGGTTGATGTTTTTTTCTTTTGCGAGGGGTTCTAAATCGGCTAGAACTTCTTCTACAAGAGCATTTAACAGAATTTTATCATCACGAGATACAGTTTGTAATTCACTCATATCAAGAAGAGTTTTAACCATCTTGCTGAGTTTTTCATTTTGTTCGGTAACCATTTTAATTGTTTCTTTAGCACTTTCATCATTAGTTGGATGATCGATAGAGTTATATAAATCCAGCTCTGCTTGCATAACAGCAAGAGGGGTACGTAATTCATGTGCGGCGTTAGCAGTAAATTGTCTTTGTACTTCAAAAGCTGAAGATAATCTCTCTAACATTTTGTTATAGGAAGTACTTAGTTGATTTAATTCTTTTACTTCATTTTCTTCAAGTCTGAAATTAGACATATTTTGAGCTTCAACTTCTTCGATTTTGTTGGAAAAATCGGCGAGCGGTTTTAGTGCTCGACCACTGATAAAGTATGTTGCTACTCCACCAAGAAGAGCTAACAGTGTAGAAATAAAGAGACTGTTTTTTTTGTAGTCTACTTTATTGTTGCTAACCTGAATAGAGAAGTTGTTAGCGAAATCATCCCATTCTTCATCAGGAATACTGATATAAAGTTCATCTGAATTTTTTCCACTTCCATCATCTATTTTGGAATCAACAGCATTTTGTAAAGAGTCAATATAATAGACACCATTCTGATAAACAAACATTGTTAAGCATCCACAGATTGCGGCAATAAATAATGTAGTAATTATGGTTAATCTCCATTGTAGTGATATTTTTTTCATTTTGCATTCTCCACAATTTTATATCCTTCACCAATTTTATTTACAATTGGATCATATCCTAGAACGGCTTTTAGTTTTTTCCTAAGAGAAGACATATGTACTCTAATTGAACCGCTGAAACTGTCTACAGAAGCATCCCATACGTGTTCAATTAATTCTTCCTGGCTTATGGGTCTACCTTGATTAAGAAGAAGATATTCTAAAATGCCATTTTCTTTTCTTGTTAGAGAGACAGGTTTGTCTTTTGCATAAGCTTCACGTTTTTTAGTATCAAACTTTATCTCGCCACAATGTAAACAGACATCTTTTTGTACAAACTTGCGTCTTGTTAAACTTCTAATACGTGCTTCAAGTTCCTGCAAATGAAATGGTTTCTCCAGGTAATCATTCGCTCCAGCATCAAGTCCAGAAACTTTATCTGCTATCTGGCTTTTAGCAGATAAGATAATAACTTTCGTTTCTTCATTCTTTTTTCTTAGCTCTTTTAAAATATCCATTCCATCTGTACCTGGTAAATTTAAATCGAGCACGATTAAATCATAGTCTTCAGATAATATGCAATCTAAAGCATCGTCACCATCATATGATGTGTCTACTTCGTATCCTGCACCATATAAATTTTTGGCAATCGTATCACATAAGTTTTTTTCATCTTCAACAATTAGTAGTCTCAAAATATTTTCTCCATCTGCTTAACAGAAATTTTACATCTCTTATTGTATAACATTAATGGTTGATAGGTCAGGAAAACATCTATTTAACCCGAAGGGAGTAAAAATCTTGAAAAATAAACGAATGATACAGTTAGCTTTAATTGTGATTGGTATATCTATGCTTGTATATGGTGTATCAAGAGGAGAAGCAGCTGTTGTGCTTAGTAAAGCGATAAAAATATGTCTGGAGTGTGTTGGAATTGGATAAGAAAGAAAATATGCTATCAAAGAAAATAGCTAAATTTAGAGGCTATATACAAGCTACAGCCACATTACTTACAAATATTCATATTCCTAATTTATTTAAAGGAAGAATATACCAGGGAAAAGCAAAAACAGTGTGTGTGCCTGGATTAAACTGTTATTCTTGCCCTGCTGCTACAGGTGCTTGTCCTATAGGATCATTTCAGGCAGTAGTAGGATCATCAAAATTTAAATTTGCGTACTATATAACAGGTTTCTTTATTTTACTTGGTGTAACTTTGGGAAGGTTTATATGTGGATTCTTGTGCCCATTTGGATGGTTTCAAGATTTATTGCATAAGATTCCTGGAAAGAAGCTTTCTACAGCGAAACTTAAACCACTAAGATATCTTAAATATGTTATTCTAGTTGTATTTGTCATTCTTCTACCAATGTTAGTGACAAATTCTATTGGAATGGGTGATCCATTCTTCTGTAAATATATTTGTCCACAGGGTGTATTAGAGGGTGCAATACCATTAGCTTTAGGTAATGCCTCTATAAAAGCAGCTCTTGGCAAATTATTTACATTTAAGAGTATTATTCTTGTTACGGTTATTATCTTGAGTATTTTATTCTATAGACCATTTTGTAAATGGATTTGTCCGTTAGGAGCAATATACTCACTATTTAATAAAATTTCACTTCTTAGTATTCATGTAGATGAGGATAAATGTGTTGGTTGTAAAAAATGTGTTACAGCATGCAAAATGGACGTTAATGTCTTAAAGAGTCCAAACCATACTGAATGTATAAGATGTGGTGCATGTATGAAAGCATGTCCAAAAAATGCGATTCATTATCAATTTATGCAAAAAAGCATAACTAAAAAAACAGATAAATAACAAAAGCTATACAAAAAAAGAGGAGAAATAAAAATGAAAAAGACAAAAAATATTTTTGCGATTATTGCAATGTGTGGATTATTAACATTATCTGCATGTACTGGAAAAGATAATTCTGGTACAACAACAGGAACAACGGATAACTCACAAACTACTACTTCTACAGGATCATTAGAAGAAATAAATGCTCAACTTGATGATTTATATCAACAAGAAAACCAGTTGTTTGCTGAACATAAAGATGCATGGGATAAAGCTTTCTCAATGATGAATAAAGGTAATGCTGATCCTAATGGCAGTTATGTAGATTACTTAACTTCAACAGTAGAAGCAAATAAAAATGAATTTACAGCTGAAGAATATGAAACACTGCAAAAAGATATTGAAGTAATCAGTGGCATTGAAGACAAAATTGCTGAACTAAGCAAGCAATTAGACAGTATTGATGCGGCTAATACAGGAAGTGAAACTAGTGGTGTCACAGCATTTACAAATTTAACGGGAAAAGATTTTGATGGAAATGATGTTGATGCAAGTTTATTCTCAAATAATGCTGTTACAGTATTGAATTTCTGGTTCACAGGATGTAAGCCATGTGTTGAAGAATTAGCAAAACTAAAT
>OIYG01002323.1_pt1 | contig 12309 bp, 9 predicted proteins | sample 1587861 | NCBI WGS metagenome assembly OIYG01 (sample SAMN03283272) | human gut metagenome | biome: human-associated habitat; material: feces | host: Homo sapiens | place: Peru | collected 2012 | reverse complement strand
AGGTGGGAGCATACCTGATGGTAGATATCGCACACATTGCAGGACTTGTTGCTACAGGACTTCATCCAAGCCCGATTCCGTATGCACACGTAACAACAACGACTACACATAAGACACTCCGTGGACCAAGAGGTGGAATGATCATGTGTAGCGAAGAGATGAATAAGAAATTTAATTTCAACAAAGCTGTATTCCCGGGAATTCAGGGAGGTCCGCTGATGCATGTGATCGCCGGTAAGGCAGTCTGCTTCAAGGAAGCACTCGAGCCGGAGTACAAGACATACATGGAGCAGGTCGTTAAGAATGCGAAAGCACTTTGTAACGGTTTGAAAGCACGCGGAGTGAAGATTGTTTCCGGAGATACAGATAACCATCTGATGCTTGTAGATCTGTCAGGAACAGAGACAAGTGGAAAAGAACTGGAGAAGCGTCTGGATGATGCTCATGTAACAGCGAATAAGAATACAATCCCGAACGATCCTCGTTCACCGTTCGTAACAAGCGGTGTAAGACTTGGAACACCTGCTGTTACAACACGTGGAATGAAAGAAGATGATATGGATAAGATCGCAGAGATTATCGCAATGGTAATCGAGAGCGAAGATAATATAGAGAAAGCAAAAGCAATGGTTGCTGAGCTGACTGCAAAATATCCACTTTGTTAATAAGATTTGCGCAACAAAAAAAGAGCTTGAAAAAGCTCTTTTTTGTTAATCGAATTTCTGTATTACTTTTAAAAATTAAATACGGTCTATTTATTAATTAAAAGGTACATAAAGTCTTGATTAAAGTTTCACTACGTTAACAGCCTGAGGTCCTTTAGCGCCTTCTGTTACTTCAAACTCAACAGCCTGGCCCTCTTCGAGAGATTTGAATCCATCCATTACAAGTCCTGAATAATGAACAAAAATGTCATTGCCTTCAGCGTCAGAGATAAATCCGTAACCCTTCTGGTTATTAAACCATTTTACTGTACCTGTCATTGTGTTGCCCTCCATTAAAAGAATATAAGTTGTTAAATCATCACAGTTGACAATGCGCTGAAAACTGTAATGTTGTGTCAGTATAAATCCATATTGACACTTCGTCTATTGTAGCATGTTTAACAAAGAAAGTCAAATGTAATCTTTTTTGATTTGTAGAAAAATGACAAAAACATGTGAAGTGACGTAAAATCGATTTCAACAATTTGTAAATACCATTTAGCATATCGGATTTATAAGATTGGTAAAAAATAGAAGTGCGAGGAAAGATTATTTTATGAATGGAGTGGAAAAATAAAGGATGTCGATTGAAAAAAGAATAGAAGTATTATATAATTTAACCAATGTCTATGAAATATTTTATTTCAAGGAGGATTTGTGTATATGATAACGATTGAAGGAAAAAGCGTATTCGGTGGGGTATCCATTGGAAAACTGATGTTCTATAAGAGAAACGAAAAGGTGATCAGAAGAACACATGTAGATGATGTGGATGCAGAATGGAAGAGATTCGAAGAGGCTAAGAACACAGCAATCGACCAGCTGAAAGCTCTCTACGACAAAGCCATTGAAGATGTAGGTGAGGCCAACGCCATGATCTTTGAGATTCACCAGATGATGCTTGATGATCTGGATTATCTGGAATCTATTGAAGGAATTATCCGTACACAGAATGTGAATGCAGAGTATGCGGTTTCAACAACTGCTGATAACTTTGCACAGATGTTTGCATCTATGGATGATGCGTATATGCAGGGACGTGCAGCGGACGTGAAGGATGTTTCCGAGCGTGTGCTTGATATTCTCTGCGGAGTGAGCAATGGAACACGTGAGATGACAGAACCTTGTATTGTTGCAGCAGATGATCTTGCACCAAGTGAGACGGTACAGCTTGATAAAGAGAAAGTACTCGGATTTGCTACAATGTATGGTTCTTCCAACTCTCATACAGCGATCCTTGCAAGAACAATGAACATTCCGGCTGTGATCGGAATGGGAGAAGCTCTCAACCCGAAATATGACGGAGAGATGGCTATCATTGATGGATTTACGGGAACACTCTATGTGGATCCGGATGAAGAGACACTTGCAAAGATGCAGGAGAAGCGTGCGAAAGACCTTGAGCAGAAAGAACTTCTCAACCAGCTCAAAGGAAAAGAGAATGTAACAAAGAGCGGACAGAAGATCAATGTTTATGCGAACATTGGTAATGTATCTGATCTTGGTGCAGTTCTTAAGAATGATGCAGGCGGAGTAGGTCTGTTCAGAAGTGAGTTCTTGTATCTTGAGAACAGTACATATCCGACAGAAGACCAGCAGTTTGCAGCTTACAAACAGGTTGTAGAAAGCATGGCCGGAAAGAAAGTTATCATCCGTACACTTGATATCGGAGCAGACAAGCAGGTTGATTACTTCAATCTTGCAAAAGAAGAGAACCCGGCACTCGGATACAGAGCAATCCGTATCTGCCTGACAAGACCGGAGATCTTCAAGACTCAGCTTCGTGCACTTTACCGTGCATCCGTATATGGAAACCTTTCCATTATGTTCCCGATGATCATTTCTGTAAAAGAAGTTCGTAAGATCAAAGAGATCATCGAAGAAGTGAAGGCAGAGCTGAGAGAAGAAGGGCTTCCATTTAAGGAAGACGTAGAACTTGGTATCATGATCGAGACTCCGGCATCTGTTATGATGAGCCGTGAGCTTGCGAAAGAAGTAGATTTCTTCAGTGTCGGAACAAATGACCTGACACAGTATACACTGGCGATTGACCGTCAGAACCTTGCGCTGGATGAGTTCTATGATCCACATCACCCGGCAGTGCTTGCTATGATCAAGATGGCAGCTGATAATGCACATGCAGAAGGAAAATGGATCGGAATCTGTGGAGAGCTTGGCGCAGACCTTGAACTGACAGAAGAGTTCCTGAAGATGGGACTGGATGAGTTGTCTGTATCTCCGGCGATGGTATTGCCGCTTAGAAAGAAGATTCGCGAGTGTGAGTAATTTGTAACGTAAGAGCCGAAACAGGCACCGTGTGTGGTTTCTGTTTCGGCTTTTTCTAACATACTGAACGAAGTGTATTCGGAACGCTCCTGCCTTACATGTGTCCTCAACAATAAAGAGACTGACTCACTCAGACATTCAAAGTGGAAGTCTTCATTTCAAGGGGACGAATTCCAACAAAGATACAGAATTGAAAACGGAAAGATGACGGATGGTTATTGGACGAAATTAATATAAATTTATGTTGTATTTATATAGAAATATGAGTATGATTAGGGTAACGTTATTGCTCTTGTAAGCATGAGAAAGGGGGCGGATTTTTTGGAGAGGGAGATTTTTTTGTGGCTGGGGCTTATGGTGGTGTTTTTGGTTATTGAGCTTGCCACGGTTGGTCTGACTTCAATCTGGTTTTCGGGCGGTGCGCTGGCGGCGCTGTTGTGTTCGCTTGCCGGAGCGGGAACGGTGATACAGATTGTTGTATTCGTGGTCGTTTCAGCAGTGCTTGTGATCTTTACCAGGCCTTTTGCAGCGAAGTATGTTAATGTACATCATGTGAAGACGAATTGTGATGAACTGATCGGAAGTGTTGTTAAGGTAACAGAGACGGTTGATAATTTTGCACAGACCGGTACTGCAATCGCACAGGGGAAGGAATGGACTGCACGGTGTAAGTCAGATAAGGACAGGATCGAGAAAGATTCGCTTGCCAAAGTAACAGCAATTTCCGGAGTGAAACTGATTTTAGAGAAATGTGAGGAGGATAAGCTATGATATTTGGACTTATTATTTGGATGATCATTATTATGATCGTGGTGTGGCTTCTTGTGTCGAATATCCGTATTGTTCCACAGGCGCATGCGTATGTTGTGGAGCGACTTGGCGGATATAAGGAGACATGGGGCGTGGGATTGCATTTTAAGGTGCCGATCCTTGACCGTGTGGCAAAAAGGGTTTCTTTGAAGGAACAGGTTGTTGATTTCGAACCGCAGGCAGTGATCACGAAGGATAACGTTACCATGCAGATTGATACAGTTGTTTTCTATCAGATCACTGACCCGAAGAAGTATGCATATGGAGTAGAAAGCCCGATTGCTGCAATCGAGAATCTGACGGCAACAACACTCCGTAATATCATCGGAGATCTGGAACTGGATGAGACACTGACTTCCCGCGAGACAATCAACTCCAAGATGCGTACGATCCTTGATATTGCAACAGATGAGTGGGGAATCAAGGTAAACCGTGTTGAACTGAAGAATATCATGCCGCCGAAGGCAATCCAGGATGCAATGGAGAAGCAGATGAAAGCGGAGCGTGAACGTCGTGAAGCAATCCTGCGTGCAGAAGGAGAGAAGAAGTCTACGATCCTTGTTGCGGAAGGAGAGAAAGAATCTGTGATTCTGGAGGCAGAGGCATCTAAGCAGGCAGCAATCCTGAAAGCAGAAGCCGAGAAACAGAAACGAATCAAAGAAGCAGAAGGACAGGCGGAAGCAATCCGTTCTGTACAGAAAGCAACAGCAGAAGGTATTGAGTATATTAAGAATGCCGGGGCAGATGATGTTGTTCTTACATTAAAGAGTCTGGAGGCATTTGCCAAGGCAGCGGATGGAAAAGCAACGAAGATCATCATCCCTTCAGAGATTCAGGGAATTGCAGGACTGACAAAGACAATCGCTGAGGTTGCCCATACAGAAACAGGCGTTGCAAAAGAAAAAGAAGTAAAGTAAAATAAAAGATGTATTTCAGAGTGCCAATCCGTCAAAAGATTGGCACGATGTGTTTTACAGCAAAAATATTTTGGAGAGCAAATGAAATGGGGACAGAGAAAATCATCAAGTTATCCGTCCGGAATCTTGTTGAATTCATATTAAAAGAAGGTGATATTGATAACAGGATTTCAGGTACGCTGGATAAAGACGCAATGTTGATGGGAGGACGCCTTCACCGAAAAATCCAGCGTATGATGGGCTCAAACTATCAGGCAGAAGTTTCCCTGAAGCTGCAGTTTCTGTGCGATGGATTCCAATTGAATCTGGAAGGGCGTGCAGATGGGATTATGAAAGATGGTGCAGGAGTCGTTGTGGATGAGATCAAAGGCGTCGTGCGTTCTCTTGATCGGGTGGAGCATCCGGTGCCGGTTCATCTTGCCCAGGCAAAATGTTACGCCTATATTTACGCAAAACAACAAAGTCTGGAAAAAATCGGGGTTCAGATGACCTACTGTAATCTGGATACCGAAGATGTAAAACGTTTCCGGGAAGAGTATACATTTGAAGAATTAGAAAAATGGTTTCTTGATCTGATTCATCAGTATGAACGCTGGGCAAAGCTGCAGATTGAGTGGGAAAAGAGAAGAGATGCTTCAATTCATCAGACGGAATTTCCCTTTGCATACAGAGAAGGGCAGTTTGATCTGGCAGCTTCCGTATATCGTACGGTTTATCATAAAAAGAAATTATTTATCCAGGCTTCAACAGGAACCGGAAAGACAATGGCTGTATTATATCCGGCAGTGAAAGCAATCGGAGAAGGATTAGGAGATAAATTATTCTATCTGACTGCAAAGACGATCACAAGAACGGTGGCAGAACAGGCATTTTCTATTCTTGAAGAAAAGGGTCTTGCCTTTCGTTCAATTACATTGACTGCGAAAGAGAAGATCTGCTTTTGTGAGGAAACGGAATGCAATCCGGATGCTTGTCCTTATGCGAAAGGGCATTTTGACCGTGTGAATGATGCAGTTTATGACATGCTGGAAAAGAGAAAGAAACTGACACGGGAATCAATTGAAAAACAGGCAGAAGAGTTTCATGTCTGTCCATTTGAAATGTCTCTGGATCTGTCAGAGTGGGCGGATGGCGTAATCTGTGATTACAATTATGTGTTTGATCCAACTGCACATTTGAAACGGTTTTTTGCAGAGAATGTCAGCGGAGAGTATTTGCTTCTGATTGATGAGGCGCATAATCTTGTGGAACGAGGACGGGAGATGTACAGCGCTTCCATCTATAAAGAAGATGTTCTTGAAGTGAAGAAGCTTATAAAAGACCGAGATAAAAAGCTGGTAAGAAGTCTGGAATCGATCAATAAGCTGATGCTTGAGATGAAACGGGAATGTGAGAATTATCGGCTGGTGGAAAGTGTTTCTTCCTTTGCATTAAAATTGATGAACCTTCTGACACAGATGGAGAGATATCTTGAAGAAGAGCGGAATGTGGGAAATGCAGAACAGCCGGATGCATTTATGGAACTCTTTTTCCAGGTAAGGCAGTTTTTGGAAATTCATGAACTGTTGGATGAAAATTATATACAGTATACAGAATTGGAAGGAAGCGGAAGGTTTAAAGTGAAGTTGTTCTGTGTGAATCCGGCACAAAACCTGAATCATTATTTGAGCCAGGGCAATTCTACGATCTTTTTCTCGGCAACATTGCTTCCTATCGATTACTATAAACAATTACTGTCTGTTGAGAAGGATGATTATGCAGTCTATGCTGAATCAAAGTTCCCTAAGGAGAACAGGAAAATTCTGATCGGAAGGGAAGCGAGTACAAAGTATACGCAAAGAGGTACAGAAATGTATCGCAAAATTGCCGACTATCTGAGAAGCACAGTAGATGGAAAGAACGGAAATTACATTGCATTTTTTCCTTCATATCAGTTTATGGAGGATGTTTTGGAAGAGTTTGAAAAACTGTCATCCGGAGTGGAACTGGTAATTCAATCGCAATTTATGTCAGAAAATCAGAGAGAAGAATTCTTGGAGCTGTTTGAGGAAGAAAGAGATCATCCGATGCTTGGATTTTGCGTGATGGGTGGTGTGTTTTCAGAAGGAATCGATCTTACACATGACAGACTGATCGGAGTGATCGTTGTCGGAACAGGGATTCCACAGGTGTGCAATGACAGAGAAATCGTGAAAAATTATTTTGACCAGAGAGGGATGCGAGGATTTGATTATGCGTATCTTTATCCCGGAATGAATAAAGTACTTCAGTCCGCAGGAAGAGTGATCCGCACTGAAGATGACAAAGGAATTATCCTTCTGCTTGATGAGCGTTTTCAGAATCGGCAGTATCAGCAGCTTTTTCCAAGAGAATGGAAGGAGTATGAAGTGTGTGGACAGAAAGAGATAAAAGAGAAGATTGAAGAATTCTGGGAGAAGCAGTAGAGAACAAGGGTAGGAAAACATTTTCCTGATATATAAAAACGAGAATCGTTAGCGGAAAGAAAAACAGTGAGTCAAGAATGCCTTTGACATTCTTACTGTGAGATGCATGTTGGGTAACGATTCTCATTTTTATAAGTTTAACTGCCAGGAGTAAAATAAATGATTCTGATTACTGTTCTTCAAAATAGTTCAGAAATTCCTGTGCAGGCTTAGCCAGAGGAAGCTGCTCGTTGTAAGCGATCACAAGAGAACGCTCCGGCATTTCTTCTTCCATATCCAGTTTGAAGATGCCATCATTATTCTCAGAAAGACAATAATCCGGAATAAATGCAATTCCAAGCCCGATTCTTGCGAGATCGATCAGGAGATCATTGCTTGTAAGTTCAATCTCAGGAACGAGATCAAGCTGATGCTGCTGGAACAGGCGATGCAGGAATTCATTCGTTGTACTGTTTTTATCCAGCATCAGGATTGGGTAGTGGAGCAGGTCAGCAAGTGTAAGCTTCTTTTCCTTTAATTCAGGATAGTTGTTTCCGGCAATGAAAACATCATGGAAATTCTTGATCTTCATGGAGGCGGAAATATTGTTGAGTGCTGCGTTCGGATAATTGACAACAATTAAGTCTACCAGTCCGTTCTTTAAAAGCTCTGTACATTTTAAAGAAGTCTGATTGATGACTTTAATATGTACATTTGGGAAAGTCTTATGGAATTTCTCGAGGTACGGAACGAGAAAATATCTGCAGATCGTGTCACTCGCACCAATACGGATCTGTCCGCCGGTAGAAGCAGCGTCTAAAAGCTGGGCTTCACCTTTCTGGATCAGATTCATGGCCGGTTCAATGTGGCGCAGAAGAATCTCTCCTTCCGGTGTAAGCTGGACTTTCTTTGTGCTTCGGATAAAGAGTGTCTGATCCAGTTTGCGTTCCAGTGTTTTAATTGACTGACTGACAGCAGACTGTGAGATAAACAGCTGCTTGGATGCTTCAGAGAAATTCAATGTGGTGGCAACGTGATAAAACACTTTGTATAATTCGTAGTTTATATCCATCATTTTATTAGACCTCCTAATAAATATTCATCTTATTATAAGATAAATAAAGGAAAAATACAACAGAATAAAAAAATCTGTTGTATTAAATCTTGTAATATGGAAAAATGTAGAGAATGATACAGAAGTATAGAAGAAACAGTAATCAATTAGTACTGCTTATCAGATTGTTTAATTTTATTAATTATACTAATGAAGAAAACTATGGTAGGATAAAAACAGATAATGTAATGAAGGTAGTATCGTGTCTTGAACACGTAATACAGAAAGAGGAGATTATATATGAGTAATGTAAAGCGCGTATATGTAGAAAAGAAACCGGAGTTTGCTGTTGCAGCGAAGGGCCTCAGACATGAGATCCGTCATTATCTTGGACTTCAGGATGTGACAAATGTACGAGTTCTGATTCGTTACGACGCAGAGAATATTTCAGAAGAAACATTTGAAAAGGCATGCAACGGTGTGTTCGCAGAGCCGCCGGTAGATTTCCTTTATAAAGAAGAATTCCCGAAAAATGAAACAGATAAATGTTTTTCTGTTGAGTTCCTTCCGGGACAGTTTGACCAGAGAGCGGATTCCGCAGAGCAGTGTATCCGTTTTATCAAAGAAGATGAGACTCCTGTGATCCGCACAGCAGTCACCTATGTAATTGAAGGCGGAGTTTCAGATGAAGAACTGCAGGCAATAAAGAATCACTGCATCAACCCGGTGGATTCCAGAGAAGCTGCCGCAGAGAAACCAGAGACACTGGTGACAGTATTTGATGAGCCGGCGGATGTAAAGATCTTTGACGGTTTTAAAGATATGCCGGAAACAGAATTAAAAGAGTTATATGATTCTCTTGGACTGGCAATGACATTTAAAGATTTCCTGCATATTCAGAACTACTATGCAGGAGAAGAGCACAGAGATCCGACAATGACAGAGATCCGTGTTCTTGATACATACTGGTCAGATCACTGCCGTCATACAACATTCTCCACAGAATTGAAAGACGTGAAATTTGACGAAGGTGATTACAAAGAGACAATCGAAGCAACATACAAAGAATATCTGAAAGACCACAGTGAGATCTTCAAGGGAAGAGAAGATAAATTTGTCTGCCTTATGGACCTTGCACTGATGGCTATGCGCCGCCTGAAAAAGGAAGGAAAGCTTGCTGATCAGGAAGAGTCTGATGAGATCAATGCATGTAGTATCGTAGTTCCAATCAAGGTTGACGGAGTAGAAGAAGAGTGGCTGATTAACTTCAAGAATGAGACACATAACCATCCGACAGAAATCGAACCATTTGGTGGAGCTGCAACATGTCTTGGAGGAGCTATCCGAGACCCACTGTCAGGACGTACTTATGTATATCAGGCAATGCGTGTAACAGGTGCTGCTGATCCGACTGTATCAGCAAATGAGACTTTGAAAGGAAAACTTCCTCAGAAGAAACTTGTTCGCGAAGCTGCACACGGATACAGTTCCTATGGTAACCAGATCGGTCTGGCTACAGGACTTGTAAAAGAGATTTATCATCCGGATTACGTAGCAAAACGTATGGAGATCGGAGCTGTACTTGGAGCTGCTCCAAGACGTGCTGTTATCCGTGAAAATTCCGATCCGGGAGATATCATCATCCTTCTTGGTGGACGTACAGGCCGTGACGGCTGTGGTGGAGCAACAGGTTCCTCTAAGGTTCATACAGAAGAGTCTATCGAGACTTGCGGCGCAGAAGTTCAGAAAGGAAATGCACCGACAGAACGTAAGATCCAGAGATTATTCCGCAGAGAAGAAGTCAGCCATCTGATCAAGAAATGTAATGACTTCGGTGCGGGCGGTGTCTCAGTAGCAATCGGAGAACTTGCAGACGGACTTCGCGTTGAACTTGATAAAGTACCGAAAAAATATGCAGGACTTGACGGAACAGAGATCGCAATCTCTGAGTCTCAGGAAAGAATGGCAGTTGTTGTAGATCCGAAAGATGTAGATGAATTCATGGGATATGCTAAGGAGGAAAACTTAGAGGCAACAGTTGCAGCAGTAGTAACAGAAGAGCCAAGACTTGTACTTGTATGGAGAGGAAAAGAGATCGTAAACCTTTCTCGTGCATTCCTTGATACAAACGGTGCTCACCAGGAGACAAATGTTGAGGTTGAGATTCCTTCTAAGAAGGACAGCCTTTTTGTAAAGAAAGAAGTAGGAGATGTAAAAGAGACATGGCTTTCTATGCTCTCTGATCTCAATGTATGCTCTCAGAAAGGACTTGTTGAGATGTTCGACGGTTCTATCGGAGCAGGTTCCGTATTCATGCCACATGGTGGAAAATACCAGATGACAGAGACACAGGCAATGGTAGCGAAAGTACCTGTTCTGAACGGAACAACAGACAGTGTTTCTATGATGAGTTATGGATTTGATCCATATCTGTCAAGCTGGAGCCCATACCACGGAGCTGTTTATGCAGTGACAGAGTCAGTTGCCAAGATTGTGGCAGCAGGTGGAGATTACAGAAAGATCCGTTTCACATTCCAGGAGTATTTCCGCAGAATGACAGAGGATCCGAAGAGATGGAGCCAGCCATTTGCAGCACTTCTGGGAGCTTATGCAGCACAGATCGGTTTCGGACTTCCATCTATCGGAGGAAAAGACAGTATGTCAGGAACATTCCAGGATATCGACGTACCTCCGACACTTGTGTCCTTTGCTGTTGATATGGCTCTTGAGCAGGATATTATTACACCTGAACTTAAGAAAGCAGGAAATAAACTTGTATGGCTTAAGATTGAAAGAGACGAGAATGATCTTCCGGTTTATGATGCAGTAATGGATCAGTACGGTAAATTCATGGAAGATGTACAGAGCGGAAAAATCGTATCTGCATATGCACTGGATCGACATGGAGTTGCTGCAGCAGTCAGCAAGATGGCATTCGGTAACCGCAAGGGTGCCAAGATTGAGCACAATGTAGATAAGAGAGATCTGTTTGCTCCTGCATTTGGAGATATTATCGCAGAGGTTGAAGACGGAAAGGTTGGAGAACTCGCAATCACTTATACAGAAATCGGTGAAGTAACAGAAGAGCCTGTACTTGCTTACGGTGATGTGAAGATTGCACTTGCAGACGCACAGGATGCATGGACAGGAACACTTGAGAAAGTATTTGCTACAAAATCAGCAGCAGATTCTGATGCTAAGGTTGAAGAGAAGCTCTTCAATACATCCGATGTTCATATTTGCAGCCATAAGATCGGACAGCCAACAGTATTTATTCCGGTATTCCCTGGAACAAACTGTGAGTATGACAGCGCCCGTGCATTTGAGAGAGCAGGTGCTAAGGTTATTACAAAAGTATTCCGTAACCTTGATGCAGAAGATATCCGTGGATCAGTAGACGAGTTTGAGAAAGCAATCGGACAGGCTCAGATGATCATGTTCCCAGGTGGATTCAGTGCCGGTGATGAGCCGGATGGTTCAGCTAAATTCTTTGCAACTGCATTCCAGAATGCGAAGATCAAAGAAGCTGTTGAAAAACTTCTGAATGAGAGAGACGGACTTGCACTTGGTATCTGTAACGGATTCCAGGCTCTGATCAAGCTCGGACTTGTACCATACGGAAAAATCGTTGGACAGACAGATGATGCTCCGACACTGACATACAATACGATCGGACGCCATATCTCCAAGATGGTTTATACAAAGGTTGTTACAAACAAATCCCCATGGCTTCAGGGAGCACAGCTTGGCGGAGTTTACACAAACCCGGCATCCCACGGTGAAGGAAGATTTGTTGCAAGCGAAGAGTGGCTTGATAAGCTGTTCGCTAACGGACAGGTGGCAACACAGTACTGTGATCCGGAAGGAAATATCAGCATGAACGAAGAGTGGAATGTGAATGGATCTTACCGTGCAATCGAAGGTATCACAAGCCCGGATGGACGTGTTCTTGGTAAGATGGCTCATTCAGAGAGACGTGGAGATCATGTTGCTATCAACATCTATGGAGAGCAGGATCTTAAGATTTTCGAGTCAGGTGTAAAATACTTTAAATAAAATGGTAACTGTTCAGAGCCAAGCAAAATTTCAAAAAAAGATGTAAAATGCTTGCATTT
>OIYG01002318.1_pt1 | contig 12334 bp, 8 predicted proteins | sample 1587861 | NCBI WGS metagenome assembly OIYG01 (sample SAMN03283272) | human gut metagenome | biome: human-associated habitat; material: feces | host: Homo sapiens | place: Peru | collected 2012 | reverse complement strand
TAGGTTTTATTTTAAAATTACCTGCATTTAAATCAAATAATCCATATAAATTTTCTTCATTTTTAACTATTAAATAGTTTCCCTCGATATCAGAATTATAATTTTTTAACATATTTAAAGTTAATAACTTAATTTTAGTACTTAAACTATACAAATATATTTTTTCATTATCCTTAATAAAAACATTATCAGTATTAAATACACCAATATCATTTTTATCTCCTTCTTTATAAAAATCATTTATTTCATCATCAATTTCAGTTTGAGCATCATCACAATCTGAAGATGTACATTCATATGTTCCTAATAATTTACCTTCGCTATCATAGTAAAATAATTTATTATTATATTTATGTTCTTTACTAGGATTTTCTAAAGAAGTACCCTTAGATAAACTTTTATAAGAACCAATTACTGTAAGAGGTAAAAATATTATCAGAAGAATAATTATAACGGGAAGAACCATTTTATTATTCTTCATTACTATCACCACTTACAAGATTACCTGTTACTTTATTAAATTTATAACTATTATTATTTACTTTTATAATATAATTTTCTTCATCCTCACTTATTTCAAATAAAGTTGAATCATTTCCTTTAATTTGAATATTTACATCTAAAATGCCTTTTTTAGCATCTTTGTAATTATAGATATTTAAAGAGTTATCTTTTTTAACTAATGCAAAATAATTATCATAAAGTTTTATATATTTCCCTTCATTAGATAAAATATTACCTTTCATACTATATACTAAATAATTATCTTTGTTTTTAACAAGCATATATGAAGATACATAATCCATAATATCAAATGTTGATGATGCTATCTCATTACCTATTTTATCATATAGGAAATTTCTCTTTTCTCTTTTTACTAAAAGTAAGTCTTTCATAAATGATATGCTAAGAGTTTTACCTGATGGTTCATCACTTTTAGTATCAGTAAAGGCTATTACCCCAGATGGACCATTACTACCAAATGTTATTGCTCCATATCCATCTGATGTATTTTGACAATATACTAAACTATTTAAGGCTGATACATGAGTTACTTTTTCTACGCCAATACCAGTATCTACTGCTTTATATTCACTTAAGTTTTTACTATTTTTTAAATCATATAATATAACGTTATTATTATCAGAAATAAATGCATAACTATTATTAAATATTGGAATATATCCTGAAGTTTCATTTACAATCTTACTTTCCTTTGCTACAAAACAGTTTGTAAGTTCAGTTGTTTTACTTGTAACATCATTTTTATTTTTACATGTATATTTACCAATTAAGTTTTCTTTATCTTCATCTGAATAAAAATAAAGTTTTCCATCAAAATAATTTACAAAATCTAGTTTAGAGTTAAATGCTCCTTCATAAACATTGATAGTCTTTTCTTTATCATCATAAGTAATTGTAAGACTTCCGTTAGAATAAGTAAATTCAAAAGGTTTTTTAGTTTCTTTTAAAGTATTTTTTTCATCAAAGATGTATGATGTTTTATAATCTAAACTCTTTAATTTAATTTCTTCCTCATTTAATTTATTTAAGTTATTATCATAAATAGTCATTTTTCTACTGTTAACTGCAAATACAAAATCTTTATCAAGTAAAATATTATCATATTCTTTATTTATAACTTTATTACCATTTAAATCATATAAAACATTATCACTTACTAAAAATTTATCATTAAATGCACTAATTTCATTACTAAAATCTTTAGAAATCTTATTATCATCCTTTATTAAATAATATGATGAACCCTCTTTTGCAATAAATGTATTATCACTATTATATATATCAATATAATCATATTTTGCTTTAGCAAGTTCCTTTATTTCATCACTAATTGATAAAACACCATATTTATCTTTTTCATCAGTAAAGGCTACAATACCCTCTTTAGTAGATCCAACTTTAATAGTTTTATATGAACTTTCTTTTTTCTTATCAATCATATTATATAAATTAATTATATCGCCATCTTGAACAAAGACATATTTATTATTATATATTTGACTTCTTCTTTGTAAAGGACTTTCTTTTTCATCTAAATAAACTGGTAAGTCGGTTTTATTTTCACTTGTTAAATATGCAACATAACATTTATTTTCATCTTTATTTTCACAAACATAATCACCAATAGTTTTATCATCTTTATCTAAAAATTTTAATGTACCATTATTATAAATGTAATTATCTTTTTCCACTATAACGGGTTTTTCTTTATTATCATCTACTTTCTTATCTTTTTTTATAACAAGAAAATATACTAAAATAAACGCAGTTACTAAAATAATTAAAGATATACTTACTATAAAAATTATCTTTTGTTTTTTAGTAAGGTTTTTAAAAGAAAACTTTTTTTTATTTTTCTGAGGTTTCTTTTTCTTTTCTTTAGTTACAACCATTTCATCATCTTCAATAGATACTTTATCTTCATCATATAAAGTATCCTCAACATTTTTGTTTATTTCGACAATAACATTAGTGCTATCATCATATTCATTTTTAAAATCATCCATACTTTTCACATCCTATTTTCAAAATAATTATAGCAAATATATAGTTTTGTTGCAAGATAGAATATTTTCCAAATAAAAAGTCAATGATAATTATTTATCAAAGACTTTTCTTTTTAAAGTTTCGTATTCTTCATCAGTTATTTGCAAGTAGTTAATTACTTGCTGTTTTGATAGGCCATCTTTTATCATTTTGAGAGCTATTGCCACAGTAACTTCATCAGTCACTTTTTGGGTTACTTCATCAGTCACTTTTTGAGTTATTTCTTTAGTAATTTCTTTTTCTCTTTTTTCTACCTTTTCGGCAACTTGTTTTTCAATAGTTTCTTTCATTGCCTCATCATCGGCAGCTTTTCTAAGTTTTTCGACATCATAATATAGCATATCATCAAAATTTTCCCACATTTCCTCTAACCTTTTAACTACCCTTTCCATTATTGGATTGCCATCATAAAACTGTTCATAGTTAAAATCTTCTCGATTATAAAATATTAGAAACAGTTTTTCCAAACTATCACTTGGCATCCCATCAATTTCATTATAACTTAGTTTTTTTAGAAAGTCCATATTGATATCATAAATAACAAGGTTGTTATCACGAATGCAATGATATGTGGTTTCGCATAATTGTGTTTTGTAAATAAACTCTCCCTTTTGATAAATATCAAAATTATTTACATTAATTTGATATATTGGTTTAATTTTTCTTTCTTTTTCACCAGGTTTAAGTTGTCTTAAATACAAATGAAACACATACATATTATTCTTTACAATATACGCTGATTTATATTCAGTATTAAATTCAAAATTAATAACGCTATAATCATTTTCAAATAAAGCATCAGTATCTTTTCCTTTTATATTTTGATTTTCATTAACACCATTATGAACAAGTTCTAGATTATTCTTAACATATTCATAGTTTAGTTTTAATAATTTACTTATTATTAAACATACATAATCTCTAAGGTTTATATCAGTTAAAAGTAGTTTAGCTGCTCTATCATTAATAAAACCATAAGGCATATTCTTTCCTCCTTTCAAATGCATATTAGCAAAATTAAAAGGATTAAGCAAAAGTCTAAAAAATGCATATTTTGTTCTAAATTTATATTTTTAGAGTGATTTTTTGCAAAAAAAAATTTAAATTGCATCCAAAAATATATTTTTAGATAAAATTATGAAATTTTAGTATTTTTTACACTTTACATATTTTTTACATAAAAAAGAAATAGATTTTACACTATTTCATTTTTCTATTAAAGTCCTTTATTTCATCTTCATTATCAAGATTGCTATCTAAAAGTTCCTTGAATAATTTCTTTTGGGATAAAGTAAGTTTTGTAGGAATAATAATATTTACTACAACATACATATTACCACGCATAATTGAATTTGGACTTTTTAAACCTTTTCCTTTAAGTTTTAACTTTGTATAATTTTGAGTTCCTGGTTTTATTTCAAGAATAACATTACCAGTAAGTGTTGGTATTTCTTTTTCACAGCCTAAAGTCGCCTCGGCAACATTTATTGGAAGTTCAAGATAAATATCATTTCCTTGTCTTTCAAAAAGAGGATGCTCTTTTATTTCAAAATCTACATAAAGATCACCATTTTCACCATTTGAAGATGCATTACCTTTACCTGCAAGTCTTAATTCATGACCTGAATCAACGCCTTCGGGAACTTTAATTTTAATAGATTTTTTTTCATTTACAATACCCATTCCTTTACAGTCTGAACAAATATTTTGATAAGTAACACCTTTTCCCATACAATCAGGACATACTTTTTGAGTTTGCATTACCCCAAAAATAGAACGAACTTGCTCTAAAACTACTCCACGACCACCACATTTTGAACATGTTTTTTCATTAAAGCCACCTTTGCCATCACAGGTTTTACAAGAAGTTTTTAAATTAATTTCAATAGTTTTTTCACATCCAAATGCAGCCTCTTCGAAAGTAAGAGGAATAGTTACTTTTATATCACTACCTCTTGAAGTTCTTTGCTTTCTTCCTCCACCGAATGAGGAAAATCCACTTGTAAAGGATGAACCGAAGTCATCATCCTCTCCAAAAACATGGCGAAGAATATCTCCTAAATCGATATCACTAGCATTAAAATTAAATCCTCCTTGACCGCCAAAGTTACTTGTTCCATCAAAGGCAGCTGAACCATACTGATCATATGCTTTTCTTTTCTGTGGATCAGATAAAATTGCATAAGCCTCACCTATTTCTTTGAATTTTGCTTCATCACCAGTTTCTTTATTATCTGGATGATACATTTTAGCAAGTTTTCTAAAGGCTCTTTTAATTTCTTCGTCAGTGGCTGTTTTTGAAACACCTAAAAGTTCATAATAATCTTTTTTACTATTCATAAAGACTTTCTAACTCCTTTCTTTTTTCATCAAAGAATTCAAATACTTCATCATAAAGTGATGGACTTTGTATATCTACGCCCGCTACTTTTAAACTCTTAACTGGGTCAAGTGTTGAACCAAGTTTTAAAAATTTAATATAGTTTTCTAAAGCTTCATCTTTTTTATTTATAATATCATTTGCTATTTTAAGTGCAGCAGCATAACCTGTGGCATATTGATAAACATAGAAATTATAATAAAAATGTGGAATTCTATAACATTCGTATTTAATATCTTCATCAACTTCAACATTTGGTCCAAAATATAATTTATTTAAATCTAAATATTCTTTTTGTACTAATTCTTTAGTAAGAACTGTTCCATTCATTTCTTTGTTATGAAGATTATCTTCAAAATGAGCAAACATAGTTTGTCTAATCATAGTTGCTTTAAATCTTTGTAATATACTATCTAATATATATTTTTTCTCCTCAATATTATCAGTATGATTTAACATATAATTTGTAAGAATTATTTCATTTACTTGACTTGCAACCTCCGCTACAAAAATAGAATAATTATAGTCTTCATAAGTATTAAAGTTTTGAGCATAGTAATAATGCATTGCATGGCCTAATTCATGAATAAGAGTTGATACATCATCAAGTTTTCCCTCATAATTTATAACTACATAAGGATGAGCAAGATATGCACAAGTACAGTATCCACCATCTCTTTTATTTTTTTTAGGATATACATCAATCCAATTATCAGAAAATGCTTTTTTAATTACCTCTACATAAGACTTTCCCATTACCTCTAAAGAAGATATTACAAGTTTTTTTGCTTCATCATATGTATATTTTTTATCAAAATCTTTTGTAATATTTGCATAAGTATCATATAAATGAAGTTTATCTAAACCTAATACTTTCTTTTTTAAATCATAATATTTATAAAATTTAGGTAAATTATTTTTAATACCATTTATTAAATTATCATAAATATCATTTTTAATATCATTTGAATATAAACTCAAACTTCTTGCAGATTTAAAACCTCTTAACTTAGCAACCTTATTATTACTCATTACTTTAGTAGTATATATAGTATTAAAGGTATTTTCATAATGTTTAATTTCTCTATAAAGCTTTAAAAATGCCTCTTTTCGAACATTTTGATTACTACTTTGTAGATATGTACTAAAGTTAGATATTGTTAAAGGTACGATTTTACCTTCTTCATCTGTAATAGTGCCAAAGTCCATATCCGTTGTAAGAAGCATTTCACTTGCATCCTCACTTTTAGAGTATACAGATGTTAAAAGTGTAATAATCTTTTCTTCTTCTTTAGACTTAATATATTTTTTAGCTCTATAAATACTTTTTAAATTATTTTCATATTCCTTTAACTTTGGGAATTTTTTTATATATTCTTTAACAAATTTATAATCTTTTTCAAGTAGTTCTGGAACAACATAACTTTCTTTTTCTGATAATTCATTTAAGAAGTTAAGTACATTACCTAACATTTCATTATAATTTTCATTTGTTAAATCTAAATCATTATTAATATGAGCATATAGATAAAGCCTTTCAAGTCTTTTTGAAATTTCATTATCATACTCTAAATATTCATATAACATTTCTGGATTAGATAATATTTTACCTTCATAATTAGAAATATTTTTAGCATATTTTTTTAAGGAAATAAGTTCCTTTTTAGCATCTTCATCACTTTTAAATAAAGCACTTAAATCAATTTTTTCTTTCATATTTTATAACCAAATATTAGGTCCTAAAAATAGGACCTAATACTCTACCTTTCTTTTATTATTTTTCTTTATATTCAGCTTCTTGGGCATCGTCTGATGAATCATTTGAACTAGTTGTTTCAGTATTTTCAGCATTTGCTTTATTTGCCTCATATACTTTACCAGCAAGTTCCATTGCCTTTTTATTTAGACTTTCAGTCTTAGCTTTAATATCTTCGATGTCATTTCCCTTAAGAGATTCCTCAAGGTCTTTAATTAATTTTTCAGCTTCTTCTTTATCTTTAGGATCAACTTTATCTTTTAAGTCCTCTAAAGCACGATTTGTTGCAAGAATCATTGAATCTGCTTCATTTCTAGCTTCACTTTCAGCCTTTTTCTTTTCATCAGCCTCTTTATTAGCTTCAGCCTCTTTCATCATCTTATCAATTTCTTCATCAGAAAGATTTGTTGATGATGTAATTGTAATTGATTGTTCTTTATTAGTTCCAAGATCTTTGGCAGTAACGTTTACTATACCATTAGCATCAATATCAAATTTTACTTCAATTTGTGGAACTCCTCTTCTTGCTGGAGGTATATTAGTAAGTTGGAAGTTTCCTAAAGTTTTATTATCTGATGCCATTGGTCTTTCACCTTGAAGTACGTGAATATCAACAGCAGGTTGGTTATCTGCAGCAGTTGAGAATACTTGACTCTTACTTGTTGGAATAGTTGTATTTCTAGGAATAAGTACAGTCATTACGTTTCCTAAAGTTTCAATACCAAGTGATAGTGGTGTAACATCAAGAAGTACTACATCATTTACTTCACCAGTAAGTACTCCACCTTGAATAGCAGCACCCATTGCAACAACTTCATCAGGGTTTACACTCTTATTAGGTTCTTGTCCAAGTTCTTTTTTAACAAGTTCTTGAATATATGGAATACGACTTGATCCTCCAACCATAATTACTTTATTAATATCTTTAGCACTAAGTTTTGCATCTTTTAATGCTTTTCTAACTGGTTCCAACGTAGAATCAAATAAATCACGACATAAATCTTCAAATTTAGCTTTTGTTAGTGATACTTCCATATGAACTGGTCCTTCATCATTTTGAGCAATGAATGGAAGACTAATTTGAGCCGTAGTCATACCAGATAAGTCTTTCTTAGCTTTTTCAGCAGCATCTTTTACTCTTTGCATTGCCATAGTATCTTTACTTAAATCTATTCCATGTTCTTTTTTAAATTCAGAAACTAAATAATCAGTTATACGTGCATCAAAGTCATCTCCACCTAAATGGTTATTACCTGCAGTAGACTTAACTTCGAAAACACCATCACCAAGTTCAAGAATTGAAACATCGAATGTTCCTCCACCTAAGTCATATACTAATACTTTATGTTCCTGTTCAGTTTTATCTACACCATAAGCAAGTGCTGCTGCTGTAGGTTCATTGATAATACGTTCAACATCAAGGCCTGCAATCTTACCAGCATCCTTAGTAGCCTGACGCTGAGCATCATTGAAGTAAGCTGGAACTGTAATAACAGCCTTAGTTACTTTTTCACCTAAATAGCTTTCAGCAGTAGCCTTTAAGTTCTGAAGAATCATTGCTGAAATTTCTTCTGGTGTATAATCACGACCATTGACATGTTCTTTATAGCTTGTACCCATATGTCTCTTGATTGATGCTACAGTATCAGGATTTGTAACTGCCTGACGCTTTGCAGCTTCACCAACAATGATTTCACCATTCTTGAATGCAACAACTGATGGAGTTGTTCTCATTCCTTCTGGATTTGCAATTACTTTTGCTTCACCATTTTCCATTACACTGACACATGAATTTGTTGTACCTAAATCAATACCAATAACTTTACTCATAATAAGTTCTCCTCCTATTAATCCTTATTCACTTTCACTAAAGTTGCTCTAATAACTCTATCTTTTAACATATAACCTTTTTGTAATTCTTCAGTCACAATATTTGGACCAAAGTCAGGATTGTCATCCTGCATGACTGCCTGGTGTATATTAGGATCAAATTCCTTGCCCTGTGCTTCAATCACAGTTACACCATTCTTGCCTAGAATATTCATTAACTGGTTTAAGATCATCTTGTTACCCTTGAGAATATTCTTACCTTCTTCGCTTTCAGGTTCTACAGTTAATGATCTTTCATAATTATCAATAACTGGTAGTAACTCTTCAATAAAAGACTGCATTGCATACTTTAACTGATTTGCATGTTCTGTTTTAAGTCTTTTCTTTAAGTTCTCCATATCAGCGAATACTTTATAATAATCTGTCTTCCACTTGTTGATTTGAGATTCTAAATCCTTAATCTTTTCATCTTTAGGATCTACTGTTTCTTCAGCTGTTTCTTCAGCTGTTTCTTCTTTTACTTCTTCAGTTTCTTCCTTAGTAGTTTCTTCTGCTTCTTTCTTCATTTCTTCTGCCATGGTCTCACCTCTTCTACTCATCATTTTCCTTGATGATTCTTTCAATATTTTCAGTAATATATTCTACAAGCGATACAACTTTCTTGTAAGGCATACGCGTTGGACCGATTACAGAAATCGTTCCTTTGTTAGCTCCTCCTGTATCAAAAGAAGATGAAATAACAGATACATCATCAAGTCCAGATACATTTGAATCATCACCAATCAATACCTTAATGCCATCGTCATCTGTGGGTGCTAAGAAATTCCAGTTTGATGAATTTTCAAATGCACTCACTAGTTTTCTTAACTTATTGACATCATTGTATTCTGGCTGATATAACAAATGATCTTTACCAGAGAAATATACATTGTTTCTTGCAAATTTCATAAATGCTTCTAAGAAAGCATTAAACAAGATTTCATGTTCCTTGATTCTCGTATTGAGGATTGGCTTGACATCGTTTTCTAATTTATCTGCGACCTGATTAATTGGTGTACCTACTAGTGTATCATTCATAACCGATACACAGGATTGTAAATCATCCAAACTCAATGTCTCAGATAAAGTGAAAACTCGATTTTCTACATGTCCCTTATCCGTCACTATGATGGCTGTCACATTTCTTGTTCCAATAGGAACTAATGTGATATTCTGCAGACATTCATAACTTGAATTAGGTCCTAGAGCAACCGCCGTCAGATCAGTCAACTGGCTTAACATTTCGCAGCTTTCTTTAATCAAACTATTCAATGATTGATGTGTATCACTAAAGATTGTTGCAACCTGATTCTTCACCTGTTCATCAACATTTGGCTGAAGCAAAGTATTTACATAATAGTAGTAGCCCTTCTTAGAAGGAACACGACCAGAAGATGTATGTGTCTTTACTAGAAAGCCAAGTTCTTCAAGTTTGCTCATTTCATTTCGGATAGTGGCGCTTGAATAAGGTAACTCATATTTTGTCATCAATAGTTTAGATCCAACAGGTTCTGCTGTTTCAATAAACTCTTCGACAATATATTTAAATATAAGCATTTGTCTTGCCGAAAGCATCCCAAGCACCTCCTTAGCACTCTTTTTCCTCTTGTGCTAGATTCATTATACATTCTTTTTTAGCAGTGTCAAGCCTTTAGTGCTAGTTTGTGCTAAAAAACGGTTTCTATTTTCTAGAAACCGTTGTACTACTCTGGCAAGAAATCAAGGAGAATGGAATTAAGAAGATCAAGCGTATGATTTGTTTTTAAATGATTATTTTCAATAACCAGATTGTGGTTATCTAGATTCTTAGAGAGAGCTTCTTTATAGACCTCTTCTATAGTATGATGGTATCTTCTTTTAAATTCATCAAGGTCCAATCCTTCTTCAAGACGTAAAGACGTCATAAGATGATTAAACATTGTATCTTCGATTGTTTCTTTTTCTATATATATTGTATTCTTCCCCTGCAGGTAATCAGTGAGACTACGTGAGTGAGAAATAAGTTCATCATCTATTTTACCTGTGGCGCCAATACCGACACCATAATAGTTCTCATAATGCCAATAGACTTTATTATGATAAGATTCATGATTTCCTAATGCATAATTAGATACCTCATAACGATGAAAACCTGCACGAGAGAGTGTCTCTACAATATAATCACTCCAGATTCCTTCAGTTTCTTCATCAAGTGGCTCATAATTGTCATAAAGTCTTGTATGTTCTTCTAGTATAAGAGAATAGTAGGATAAATGATTGATAGGAAGTGATAAGGCAATCTGTAAATCTTCTTTTACATCTTCTAGTGTCTGTCCTGGTAATCCATACATCAAATCAATAGAGATATGCTTAAAGCCAATAGCCTTTGCATTTCTTACAACTTCTTTTGCAATAGAAGATGTATGATAACGTTCAATTCTTTTTAATAATGTATTATCAAATGCCTGTACTCCAACACTTAAGCGATTAACTCCATGAAGATGCATAATTTCTAGTTTATCTAGCGTTGCTGATTCAGGATTGACTTCTATAGTATATTCTAGAGTTCCATCACCTACAAAAGGATCTATCATATTTAATAACATCTTTAATTGATTTAAAGAAAGTGCACTAGGTGTGCCTCCTCCTATATAAATAGTTTCCATCGGATGATGAGGAAGTGTATCAAGTTCTTCCTTTAAACGTTCTAGATACTGTAATACAAACTCTTCACGATAATAAACCTTTGCAAAATCACAATAAGAACAGATATGATCACAAAAAGGAATATGAATATAAAGTGCTTTTGTTTCCATATTATATCCTCATCAAGAAGAGTTCTAATCCTCTATATTTATCCACTGTCCCTGTCTTGATCGCATAATCAAGTTCAGATAAAGCATAAAGTTTTTCCATAAGTTCTGTAATATCAAAGTGTGCCGCATTTTTACGGATTGGATAGATTGCACGAGGATTAAGTCCAAGGGCAGATGCAATATCAGTATCACGATAGCCCTTCTTACTCATAATAGAGACCTGATAAAGATTACGTAATGAATTCGCAATTAACCCAATCAACTGTAAAGGTTCGTGGTTTTGAGAAATCAAATCCTGATAAACACGCATCGTATTTCTTAAATCATGATTCATAAGCGCTTTTGTCAACTTAAATACATCTTCTTCAACACGTGGTGGAACAAGTCTTTCAACATCTTCCTTCTTTATATTATGTGTATAAAGACATAGTTTTTCTACCTGATTAGAAATAGTCAAAAGATCATTCCCACAGCGATCTAACAACAAAGTAAGTGCATCATCTTCAATAGAGGCATTTCTATGAATGATCGCTTCTCTAGTAGCTTTATAAAGCTGATCAAAGGTCAGTTTTTCCATTTCATACCATTTTGCATACTTACGTAATGATTTGACTACCTTCTTTCTTTCATCAAAATTACGCTGATCCTGATATATAACAAAGATTGTTGTCGGATTATCATGTTCAATATAATCTAAAAACAGCTTGATATCTTCATCTGTGACAAGCTTTTTTTTAGGCTTCTCTTTGGTAAGAAAGATTGGATTCTTTAAGACAACCATCTTATATTCTGTCAAGAAAGGCTGTGTTAAGGCATCTTCAATGATTTCCTTCATTGGCGTTTCACCTGCATGATAGACCATATAATTCATATCATCACTTGTACATTGATATTTCTTTTTTAAATCCTCTAATCTTTGTGCAAGTAATAGTTTTTCTTCTCCATATAATACAATATTCATAG
>OIYG01002315.1_pt1 | contig 12354 bp, 14 predicted proteins | sample 1587861 | NCBI WGS metagenome assembly OIYG01 (sample SAMN03283272) | human gut metagenome | biome: human-associated habitat; material: feces | host: Homo sapiens | place: Peru | collected 2012 | reverse complement strand
TGGGCAAATTATGACTTATATGAATTATATAGATAAGAATATAAAAACTATTGAAGAAAATGATACAGTAGGAATTATCATTTGTAAACAGGATAATTCCTACGTTATAAAATATTGTTCAGATGATAGAATTATAGCAAGAGAATATGAACTTGTGTGATATAATATATATGGAAGGAGCATAAGTTATAGGCATAAATAAATGCAAACATAAAGTAATTTAAAAAATATAATTATATTTGGGAGATGATTTTGTGAATAAGTATGAATATATGAAACTTAAAGAATTATATTATAAAGAATTAGAAAGAGAAAAAAGAATAAATGAATTACTTGATGAAGATTTAGTTAAAGAATATCTTACTTTGAATAATTTAAAGTATGAAGAATACGATGTAGATAATAAACGCGAAATTCTAGATAAGATTTTAGAAAATTATATTATTACTAAAACTAATAATCTTTATGTTTGTATTGGAGAATTTTATACTGATGTAGTTATAAATTATGAAGAAACTGTATATCGTGAAGCAAAAACAGATTTTAATTCTAAGCATGGAGAATATAGGATTTATAGAGATGTAGAAAACAAGAAAAATATAAAAAAATATTTGAGGACTGATGGATTAGAATATGACAATAAAGATAAAATGTCTAAATATTTCGAGGAAAATAATGTTGTATTTAATCCGTTTAATTCTAAAAATAATAATAATGGTTATGAAGAAGTAAGATATGATTTCTTTATCAACACTATAGAATGTGGACAAGCAAAATCTAGAAAATTACTTTTGAAGAAATATAATAGAATGTGATTATATAAAGATGATTACATAAATAAAGCATATTATGCATAAATTTTAGTATGCAATAACATAATATAAAATGAAATAAGTAACAAAAAAATATTTTGCACATATTATATAGTGTCGTAGGACGCAAAAAGTAGTTCCTGCGTTTATATAGATAAAGGACTAAAATATTTCATTAGTCCTTTAATTTTTTTATTTATTTTTAGATAATATATATCTTTTCTTTTAAAAATATGATATTATTATTAACGGGTGAAGTTTTATGCAAATTAATAGAAGTGAAGCAAGAGAAAAAGCGATGACAATTTTATATCAAATAAATTTATATGAAAAGAATAAGATATCTTATGATGTTAAAGAAGTAATTAAGGAACAAACAGAAGTACAAAATGATTTTGTTAACGAACTTGTTTATGGCGTTATAGAAAATAAAGAAGATATAATTAATCTTGCAAATAAATATTTAAAAGATTGGACTATGGATAGACTTGGACTTACTGATCAAGCAATTATATGTATTGCTATATATGAAATTAAATATACTTCTACTCCAAACGTTGTTTGTATAAATGAAGGAATAGAGTTAGCAAAAAAATATAGTGATGAAAAGGTTAGTAAATTAATTAATGGAGTATTAGATAAAATATATAAGGACTTTGAATAGATATTATGAATAATGAGTACATTAATGTAAGTGAGTTATCTAAATATATAAAGAGTAATTTTGATAATGATGCTTTTTTAAGAAAAGTTTATTTAAAAGGTGAAATATCTAATTTTAAAAATCATACCACAGGACACTTTTATTTTTCGTTAAAAGATGAGGGTAGTAGAATTAATGCTGTAATGTTTAGAGATAGTGCAAGAAGTGTTAAGTTTACTCCATATGATGGAATGAAAGTGTTAGTAACAGGTAGAGTTAGTGTTTATGAACAAACTGGATCATATCAAATATATGTTGATAATATGATTGAAGATGGTATTGGTAACTTATATGTAAAATTTGAAGAGTTAAAGAAAAAACTTAGTGAAGAAGGTTTGTTTGATAAGTCAAGAAAAAGAAGAATAGTTAGAATACCTAAAAAAATAGGAATAGTTACTGCTCCAACGGGGGCTGCTATAAGAGATATACTAACTACTATTAAAAGAAGATATCCACTAGTGGAAACAATTTTATTTCCTGCTTTAGTACAAGGGGATAATGCTGCTTTAGATATTGCTAAAAAAATTAAAATAGCAAATACATATGATATAGATACATTGATTGTTGGACGTGGTGGTGGTTCTATTGAGGATTTATGGCCATTTAATGAAGAAGTCGTTGCAAGAGCAATATATAATTCTCGTGTTCCTGTAATTAGTGCAGTAGGTCATGAAATAGATTTTACTATAAGCGATTTTGTTGCAGACTTAAGAGCAGCAACACCGACAGCAGCTGCAGAACTTTCTGTAGTAGATATTAATACTATTATTACTTATTTGGATAATGTAAGAAGTAGGAGTTATACAAGTATTACTAATATAATAGAAAAAAATAATGCTCTTTTAGTGAAATTAAAATCTAGTTATGTACTTACTAAACCTAGTAATATGTATGAAATAAAGATACAGAATTTAGATAATATTATTGATAAGTTAAATAATGAAATTAAGTTTATAATAGAAAAAAATAGTGCTAGACTAAGTAAGATAAAGGGTAATTATATTCTTAATAATCCAAGTAGTTTATATAAGTATCAAAAACAACATATGGATAATATTATTAATAAACTTGAAGTGTTAAATCCAATGAATACTTTAAAAAGAGGATATTCTATAGTTAAGAAAGATGATAAGGTAGTAAGTAAAAAAAGTATGGTAAAGAAAGAAGATATAGTTAACATAAATTTAAGTGATGGAGTTATTGTTTCTAAAGTTATGGAGGTTAAATAATGGCAAAAGATAATAAAAGTTTTGAAGATAAGATTAGGGAATTAGAGCAAATTGTTAAGGAACTAGAAAGTGGCGAAGTAAGTTTAGATGATGCAATAGAAAAATATACTAGTGCAATGAAACTTGCTAAGGAGTGTAGTGATAAATTAAATAGTGCTACAGAACATGTAAACAAAATACTTCTTGATAATGGTGAATTAAAAGATTTTGATGTTGAATAACTTATTTTGTTAAGTTATTTTTTTTATTAAAAATAATAGATGTATAATAATAATAGAGTATGGTATCTTTACAATAAATTAAATTTAAAAAAGAATAGATAAACTTATTTACAAAGTAATAATTTTAATTTATAATTAGGGTATACTAATATTTAGAAAGTAAAAAGAAAAAAATAGAAAATGGTGATGATAGATGGGAAATTTAAATAAGAAAAAGAATAATAGTTTTATTGTTTTATTAGTAGTATTTATTATTGTTTTAATTATGGGAGTTGTTGTATATAAACTTATGAATGGCAAAGAAAGTACTACAGAGATAGTTAAAGAAAAAACTATATCTAATTTGGTTGGTAAAACAGTAAGTGAAGTAGAAAAATATATGAAAGAAAACAATATTATACTTAATATAGATTATGTTTATAGTGATGATGTAGAAAAAGATGAAGTAATCGAGCAAAGTGTAAATGAGGGTACAAAACTAGAAGATATAAAAGAACTTAATATTACTGTATCTAAGGGTAAGATTGATAAAGAAAAACTTAAGAGTGATAATATTAATGAACTTGGGAATGTTCCTGTTATGATGTATCATGGTATTAGGGAAAAAACTAGTTCTAGTACTGGTACTATTGGTGGTAATGTAGATAAAGATGGTTATAATAGAACTCCTGATGCTTTTAGAAAAGATTTAGAATTTTATTATGAGAATGGTTATGAAATGATAAGACTTGATGACTATATAAATGGTATAATAAAAGCAAGTTATGGTAAAAGTCCTATTGTACTTACTTTTGATGATGGTAATGAAGATAATATAAAAGTAACTGGACTTGATAGTGATGGAAATATAATAATAGATCCAAATAGTGCAGTTGGGATACTCGAAGAATTTAAGAAGAAGCATCCTGATACTACAGTTACTGCAACGTTTTTTGTAAATGGTGGTATATTTAATCAAAGTGAATATAATGATAAGATTTTAAAATGGATGGTAGATAACGGATATGATATAGGAAATCACACTAAAACTCATCTTGATATTAAGAAGTCTAGTGGTGAAAAAGTGCAAATGGAGATAGCATATGTTTATGATGAGTTAGAAAAAGTAATACCAGAAAAGTATGTTAATATTATTGCACTTCCTTTTGGTAGTCCATATGTAAAGACACATGATAATTTTAAATATGTACTTAATACTTCTTATAATGGTAAAGAATATGTAACTGAAGCAGCACTTAGAGTAGGTTGGGAACCAGAAGTTAGTCCATTTAATAAAGATTTCGATAAGACATTTTTAAAAAGATGTAGAGCATATGATAATAATGGTAAAGAGTTTGACATAGATATGGTATTTAATAAATTACTTGTGGGAAAAAAATATGTATCTGATGGGGATGAAAATACTGTTGTTATTAAAGAAAGTGATGTTAGTAAAGTAAATAATAATAATAACTTGAAGTTAATAACTTACTAGGATGTGATTTATGATGGAGTTTAAACGTTTAAATAATAAGGGTTTTGCAATAACAGCAATAATATATGGAATTATGCTTTTGTTTGTGCTTATTCTAGCATCTTTTCTATCTGTACTAATTGGAAGAAATAAAAGAAGTGATGCATTACTTGATTCTACTTATCAAAATATAAAGTATGATATTTATAATATTAAAATTAGTGATGATGGTAGTGTTTTAGAAAATGATAATAGTTATACGGCAAAAGAAGGTGAAGCTACTAAAGATATATATATTACTAAAGTACGTGCATTATATAAATTTACTTATAGTAATGGTAATATATGTAATGTTATATTACCTAAGAATGTTGTTGTTATAGATAATGCTTTGAAGGGTGAAAGTGACAATAGTAAGTTATATTATTATTTAGTTAAAGATGCTGATGATAATAACTCTAGTGATTTAAGTAAGTATAGTATGCTAGAGTGTATTAATAATTGATGAAAAAATGATTTGATAAATTTATTATACGAAAATAAAGATTATAAAAAGATAAAGTAATATATAAAAAATGTAATTTAATGTAAAAATTATAAATTAATATATAAAAATTATAAGTGAATATTAAAATAATAAATTGGTATATGAAAACAATTGATTGATAAAAGATAGAAAGAGTAATTGGTGTTATAGTGAAGTATGTTGTCTTTTTAAGAGGAATAAATATAAGTGGTAAAAATAAGATAGATATGAAAATTTTAAAGAAATATTTAATTGATTGTGATCTTTTTTCAAATGTTATTACTTATCTTAATAGCGGTAATGTGATATTAGATAGTGATATAAAAGATGAGGATGAGATTGGAAATATAGTTCGTAAAATAATAAGAAATGATTTTTCTTTAGATATACCATGCTATGTTACTACTAGAGATGAACTTTTAGAACTTTTAAGTAATACTCCTAGTTGGTTAAATTCTCAGGATAAGAGTATTTATAATAATATTATATTTATTATGCCACCTTATGATTATTTGAGAATGTCTAAGGAACTTGGAATTATTAATGATAAGTATGAAAAAATATATAATTATAAGGATGCTGTTTTTTGGCCTTTTGATTTAAAAAATTATCGAAAGACTTATTGGTGGAGTAAGACTTCGCTTGGTGAGGTTAAAGATAGCATTACAATTAGAACTTATAATACTATAAAAAAAGCGCTTCAATTATGCGATAAATAATTTTAAGTATATTATTTGATATATTTTCTTATGGAACTTGCAATAGTTCTTTTTCTTTTATATAATTAAAATGGTGGTACATATGGGATATAAATATTATTATAAAACTAAATATGGTTTAGATGATATAATGCTTGTTAGTGATGATAGTATATATTTAACTGGCTTGTACTTTTTAAATTCTTGTGATGAAAATAAGTTTAGTAACATATCTAAATATGAGGAGAAAGAAATAACTGTTTTTAAAGAAACTATTTTATGGTTAGATATATATTTTAGTGGCAAGAATCCTTCTTTTACTCCAAAATATAAAATTAATAATTTAACCCCTTTTAGAAGTAAGGTAATAGATATAATGAAAAGTATTAAGTATGGTGAAGTTATTTCTTATGGAGATATTGCAAATAAAATAGCTAAGATTAATGACATAAAAAGAATGTCTAGTCAAGCAGTAGGTGGTGCAGTAGGGTTTAATCCTATATGTATAATTGTTCCTTGTCATAGAGTTGTTGGTGCAAAGGGAAAGTTGACTGGTTATGGTGGAGGAATAAAAAATAAGAAGATTTTGTTAGAGTTAGAAAGTGGAAGATTGGTGATATAATCGATGGAGATATTAAAATTACATAAGAATAGTTATGATAAGTTAAAAAATGTTGCTAAAGTTATAAATGATGGTAAGGTGGTAGTTTTTCCTACAGAGACTGTATATGGAATTGGGGTTAATGGTTTAGATGTTTATGCAATAAAAAAACTATATAATATAAAGGTTAGAGATTACAATAAACCAATTAGTCTTTTGGTATCTAGTTATGAGATGATAGAATCTGTTGCAAATATAGTAAGTCCTATAGAAAAGAAGATTATTGAATGTTTTTTCCCTGGACCTATAACGCTTATTCTTAATAAAAAAGATGTAGTACCTGATATACTTACTTCGGGAACTAATACTGTAGGAATTAGAATGCCTGATAGTGAGTTTTGTTTAAGATTAATTGATTATGTAGGTAATCCTCTTGCTACTAGTTCTGCTAATATTTCTGGTAGAGAAAGTGGCGCAGATATAGAAAATATATATGCTCAGTTTGGGGATAATGTTGATTTATATGTAGATAATGATGAGAAAAGAAGTTGTGTTTCTTCATCGGTAGTTAGGGTAGTTGATGATGAAATAGTTATTTTAAGAAATGGTACGATAAGCAAAGAAGAAATTTTGAAAAAAATAAATTTTAAGTAGTTAAATATATGTTATAGAAAAGGAGAAGTGAATATAAAATGGCTATAATTGATGATTTTATGAAGCTAGATATAAGAGTTGGAACGATAATTAGTGCGAAAGTTTTTGAAAAAGTGAGAAAGGCTGCATATCAGTTAGAAATTGATTTTGGTGATGAGATAGGAGTAAAGAAGTCTTCTGCTCAAATAACAGATGTTTATAATCTAGATGATTTGATTGGCAAGCAGATTATTGCAGTAGTTAATTTTCCTCCTAGACAAATTGCGGATTTTATGTCGCAGGTATTGGTGCTTGGAACTTATAGTGAACAAGGAGTAGTATTGGTGTGTCCTGATAAAAAGGTTAAAAATGGAGATAAGTTAGGATAGGATAATTTTTTTGTATATAAAAGATAAAATATAAGAAAAAAGATATTGGTACAGGTTAGATATAAAGTGAATATTTATAGAAGTGTTATAAAGAAGAATGTTTAGGATAATTTAAAAATATAAGAAAGAAAAAAGGTGAATTAAAATGGTAAGAAATTATAAAGTAATAACTTTGTGTGGTTCTACTAGATTTAAAGATGAGTTTATGGAGACACAAAAAAGATTAACTTTAGAAGGTAATATTGTTATTTCTGTGGGGTTGTTTGGTCACTCGGGGGATGATGAAGTTTGGGAAAATATGGATGAAGGGACGCTTACTAAAACAAAAGAAATGTTAGATGATATGCATAAAAGAAAGATTGATATGGCAGATGAAATTTTTGTTATAAATGTAGGTGGATATATTGGGGATAGTACTAGATCCGAAATTATTTATGCTAAGGAACATGGTAAGAAAGTAAATTATTTGGAAGAAATAGAGTTAATTTCTAAATAGAAATAGTAAAAATTTAAAATAACAATATTTCTTTTTTTGTAAATAAGTATTTAAAAATGTTTTTGTGTTTTAAATTTGCTTTTTAATATATAAAATAGGTTTTTAGTATATAAAACAAGGTTTTAACAATCAAACGGTTGTATGATTTTTGATAACATATATGCTAAGTTTTTGCAAAAAATAAGATTTCTATTGACACGTTTTATTTCATGTGATAATGTTATTGTAGTGTTGTAATTTAGTAGTACGTGATAAAGTCAATGTGTGAATTAGAATGTTTTTAATTTATGTTGATAACTGTATAATTTATGAAAAATTAATGAAGGGGAGAATATTAATGGAAGAGAATAAATTGATTATATATAAAAATAGTGAAGGCAATATTATAGTAGATGCTATTTACAAAGATGAAACTTTATGGCTATCACAAAAAGGTATGTCAAAAGTTTTCGATGTTGGAGTACCAGCAATATCAAAGCATTTAAAAAATATATTTGAAGAAAACGAATTAGATAAAAATTCAGTTGTTTCCAAAATGGAAATAACTGCACCTGACGGAAAAGATTATAATACTGAAGTTTATAGTCTTGATGCTATAATTGCTGTGGGCTATAGAATTAATTCTAAAAAAGCAACAGAATTTAGAATATGGGCAACAAAAATACTAAAAGAATATATGATCAAAGGATTTGCATTAAATGATGAACGTTTTATAAATGGAAATAAATATGATGCAAAATATTTTGATGAATTATTAGAACGTATCAAAGAAATTAGAGTTAGCGAAAGGATGGCATACCAAAAAATCACTGATTTATTTATTGCTACAGCAACTGATTATAATCCTAAGTCGGAAGAAGCGTATGCTTTCTTTAAAATTGTTCAAAATAAGTTGCATTATGCTATAAGCGGACATACTGCAGCCGAATTAATATATAGTAGAGCAAACTCAGATAAAGAACATATGGGACTAACTAATTGGAAAAATTCTCCTGATGGTTTAATATATAAATATGATGTGATTGTTGCAAAAAATTATTTAAACGAAGAGGAAATGAATAATTTAAAAGATTTAACAAATATGTTTTTAGTATTTGCTGAAGATGAAGCAAAGCAAAGACATGTTATGACAATGAAGGATTGGATAAGTGCAACTGATGATTTATTAAAGTTTAGAAGAAAAGAAGTATTAAATAATAGTGGCAGTATATCTCATAAAGAAGCAGTAGAAAAAGCAGAAAAAGAATATGAAAAATTTAGAGTTATACAAGATCAAAAATATATTTCTTCAATGGATGAATTTTACAATAAATATTTAAATGAAAGTAAAGGCGAAAAATAATGAATACATCTGCTAGTGCAGGGAGGTAAAAGTGATGAAAAACTATATATGTAAAATTGCTACTATTGAAGAAATGAATAAAAAATGGGATTATGAAATATCGGTGGCAACTAAAAAAGGAAATTGGATTATTTGGAAAGAACAAAACATTAAAAATTATAAAAATGGTAAAATTATTCCTTACTATGGAATAATTAATGACCAAATAATATGTGAAGCTACTGCTGTATTAACTAGCGATATTGTTCAAAATAGTAATAAATTAGTAGATGATACAACTGCATACTTGACTGCTTTTAGAACTAACAAAGAATATGAGGGAAAAGGATATTTTTCTAAATTGTATAAATTTATGGAAGAAGATTTGAAAAGTAAAGGTTATACTGTATTAACATTAGGAGTAGAACCTGAAGAAATAAGAAATAAAGGGATATATAAACATTATGGATTTGTAGAACATATTAAAAATGCTAAAGAAGTATATCCAGATGGAACAGAAATAGATGTTGAATATTATGGTAAAAAATTAAAATAAAAAGGAAGTGATTAAAATGGATATGTATTAAAAAAGAAAAATGAGACAAGAAAATAAAAATAATGATAGTCAAGAAAGTTTTTCAAAGGTTTCCATTTTGTGGTATATACCACCTTATGGAAAACCACTTATAATCCCTTATAAATAAAGGAAAAAACATTTAATTCTTTTTACATTTTTTGATAAGAAATGATGAAATTTAGTTTAAAAATAAGGTAATACCGACTTATGGAAAACTTAAAAAATCATAAGAAAGATAGGTGATAAAATGAAAATTGGTTTTGCAACAGATACAAATATTTTAAGAAAGAATAAATTAAGCGATTGTCAAAAAATATTAGATGTAACAGATATGTATACAGATTATATAGAATCATTAAATAAGATAAAATCTAGTCATGAATTGATTTATTATATGCCAGAAATTGTAGTTGATGAACTGTTAATACAAAAAGAATTTTCATTTAATCAGGCTTACAAATTTTTTGAAGATAGATATAAAGAAAATTCATATGGTTTGTTGGGTGAATTACCCCAAAATAATATAAAAGAAATACTTGCTCAAGAAAAAGAAAAATATAAAGAAAAATATAAATTAATTAAGTTAGAATATACTGCAGAATTAATGGAAACTTTAGTTAAAGAAGCATTAATGAAAAAAGCTCCCTTTGATAAATCAATAGAAGGTAAAAAAACTGATGCAGGATTTAAAGATGCTTTAATATGGAAAACTGTTGTACTATCAACAGATATTGATGAATGTGAAGAATTTTATTTTTTTACATCTGATAAAGCTTTTGGTGAAGGCAAGGAAGAACTTATAAATGAATTTAAGGTAAAACATCCTAAAACAAACATATTTATCATATATATAGAACCTGATGGCTCTCATAGACAAAATGCTTTAAATCATATTATAGATAAGCACGGATTATATAAAACAGATGTTATAGAATTATATGATGAGAATGTAGTGAAAAAATATTTTGGTAAAATTTCTTATATCCCAAATGATATAGAATATTATTGTGGAAATGGGATACAAGCAGAATTAACTAAGGTATTATTTCAAAATTTCGATTTAGACGATTTTTATATTGATAAAGTAGAAAAAACAGAAGAAAAATTTAACATTTATTGTAGTTTCAGAACATTAAAATACAATACTGATATAGAAATAAGTGATAAAAAATATATAATAGGGAATGTTAAATTTATTGTAAAAGGTAAGAAAGAAAAATATGCTTATATAAACAGCGAAGTAAGTAAAGTAGATTTTGATTTAGGAGTAGTTGATTTATTAAGAGGATTTACTGTTGGTTTAGGTAATTTTACTAAGGAAATATCTAAAATAGTAAAAGAAAATGCTTTTAATATTGAGAGTTTTAATGCTTTGAAAACTGTTCAAGAAGCTATAGAAAAACAAAATAAAGAACGAGAAGCAATGGTACAAGCAATGAGTAATCCATTAAAAGATTTGAGAATTCCAACTGCGATAGATATATTAAAAGAAAAAATAAATTATAAAAAATGGTGACATAATGCAAAAGTATAAAGTTGGTGCATATCTTCGTTTATCAAAAGAAGAATTTAGTAATGAAAAAGAATCTAATAGTATAACTAATCAAAGACAAATTATAGATGATTATTTAGAAAAACATCAAGAATATAAATTAGTTGATTATTATATAGATGATGGGTATATGGGTACTAATTTTAATAGACCTGAATTTCAAAGAATGTTGGAAGATATAAAAAATAAGAAAATAGATGTAATAGTTATAAAAGATTTATCAAGACTAGGAAGAAATTATATTGAAACAGGTAATTTTACAGAGGTGATATTTCCAGCAATGGGTGTTTCTGTAGTAGCAGTAGAAGAAAATTGTGAAATGCAAGCAGATGACTATTATGGTAATGATTATTTACCATTAAAAAATTTACTTAATGATATGTATTCAAAAGACATATCAAAAAAAGTAAGAAGTTCTTTTATTGTAAAGAAATATAATGGTGAATTTATTGGTAAGTTAGCACCCTACGGATATATAAAAGATCCGAAAGATAAGCATAAATTTTTAATTGATAAAAATGTATCACATATAATTAAAAAAATATTTGATATGATACTTGATGGTAAAAGCAGAAGACAAGTTACTGACTTTTTAAATGATAATGATATATTAACTCCAAGTGAGTATTTAAATATTGATAAGAATAAAGATGTATCAGTTATGAAAAAATGGAATCCTGAAATGGTAAATTCAATATTAAGAAATGAAAATTATACAGGGACATTATTTCAAGGTAAAAAAAGAAAATTAAATTATAGAGTTGATAAGAAAATAAGCATAGATAAAAAAGATTGGATTGTTACTGAAAACCATCACGAAGCAATTGTCAGCAAAGAAAAATTTGATAAAGTACAATATATTTTAGATAGACAAGCTAAAGCAAATAAAGATGGAAGTATAGATATTTTATCTGGATTTTTAAAGTACAAATGCTGTGGTGGTAATATGGTAAAACGAACTTCAAAAGGAAAAGTTTATTACTATTGTTCTAACTACTATAGAAATAAAACTTGTGAAAATAATAAATCTATTAGTGAAAATGGGTTAATTGAAATTATAAATGAAAAATTAAATTTAATTAATATTACTAGATTAGAATTAGAAAATAAAGTAAAATGTATTTATATTGATAAATATAAAAA
>OIYG01002313.1_pt1 | contig 12359 bp, 8 predicted proteins | sample 1587861 | NCBI WGS metagenome assembly OIYG01 (sample SAMN03283272) | human gut metagenome | biome: human-associated habitat; material: feces | host: Homo sapiens | place: Peru | collected 2012 | reverse complement strand
CCGAAAACTGATCGAGTTCTATAAGAAACTCGTAACCGTACTTTTCACACGCTACAAAGGTCTTGTAAAATATTGGTTGACATTTAACGAGATTAATATGATTCTTCACCTTCCATTTATGGGAGCGGGACTTGTCTTTAAAGAAGGAGAAAATGAAACGCAGGCGAAATACCTTGCAGCGCATCATGAGCTGGTAGCTTCCGCTGAGGCAACAAGAATCGCTCATGAAATCGATCCAGAAAATAAAGTCGGATGCATGCTGGCAGCAGGACAGACGTATCCGTACTCCTGCGCACCGGAAGACGTATGGAAAGCAATGGGAAAAGACCGCGAAAACTACTTCTTCATCGATGTACAGGCAAGAGGTGAATATCCGGCTTATGCGAAGAAATTTTTCGAAAGAGAAGGAATCCAGCTTGATATTACAGAAGAAGATAAAAAAATCCTGAAAGAAAATACGGTTGATTTTATTTCATTTTCCTACTACTCTTCCAGATGCGCAAGTGCAGATGCGAGCGTTGATACAACAGACGGAAATGTATTTGCAACGGTTAAAAATCCATACCTGAAAGCAAGCGAGTGGGGATGGCAGATCGATCCATTGGGATTGCGTATTACAATGAACACTTTATATGACAGATATCAGAAACCACTCTTCATTGTAGAAAATGGACTCGGAGCGGTAGACCAGCCGGATGAGAACGGCTATGTGGAAGATGATTACCGTATAGAATATTTGAAAGCACACATTTTAGCTATGATGGACGCCGTAGAGATTGACGGTGTGGAAATTATGGGTTATACTTCATGGGGATGCATTGATTTAGTTAGTGCTTCAACCGGTGAAATGAAAAAGCGTTATGGCTTTATCTATGTTGACAAAGATGACAATGGAAAAGGCACGCTGAGACGTACAAAGAAGAAATCATTTGACTGGTATAAGAACGTAATTGAAACCAATGGACAATGTTTAAAAGAAAGAGGCGAGAAGTAGGTATGTTTTCATTTTTTAAGAAAAAACAGGCTCCTGCAGAAGAGAATAAGCCATTCGTTGTAAAGGCTTATCTGTCAGGAAAAGTAGTACCAATCGAGGAAGTAAAAGACGAGGTGTTCTCATCAAAAGCATTAGGTGACGGACTTGCAATCGAGCCGGAAGAGAATGTGATCGTGGCTCCATGTGACGCAACAGTATCTGTACTGATGGAAGGCTCCAGACACGCAGTCGGACTTACACTTGAGAACGGAGTAGAGATTCTGATCCACGAAGGAATCGACACTGTGAACATGGAAGGTGACGGATTCGAGTACTTCGTGAAAGAAGGAGATAAGGTAAGCGCAGGAGACAAGCTGCTCTCATTTGATCCGGAGAAGATCAAAGAACACGGATATGAGAAAACATGTATTCTCGTAGTTACAAACGGAGATGATTATCCGGATATGAAGCTGCACACAGGAATGGATGCAGTACAGGGCGAGACAGTGATCGCTGAATTTTAATATTGATTTTTAGGAATGACCGACCGCTGAGGATGGAGCAGAGTTTTGAAACCGTCCCCGGCGGTCTTTCTTTTTTTATGAAAACGAAACGTTTCGCTTTTGAAAAAGCAGGAAAGTTATGGATCTAACTTAGAATGGTAGTGCTGGTAGCTAAACAGAAATACAGGATAAGGCGAATAAAAGGAAAAAATAATACAAAATACATAATCTATTTCTAGACAAATCATAATAATGTGTCTAAAGTGCAAAAAAATGATAAAAAAACACGGGAAAACAGGTGAAAATTGCTAAAACGCAATTGACAAGAGAATATCTGTGTACTATAATCTGCTTGACGTGAAAAAGAAGGCTAAAGTCTTAGATTTAAACGAACCGTTTCATTAAGAAGAAACAGGAAATCAAGACAAAGGAGTCGATGATGTATGAAGAACGATTTGAAGCATCTAAGAAGAAGCGAATTGATCGATCTGATCTATGAGATGAAGAAGCGGGAGATAGAGCTTCAGACCAGGCTGGATGAGGCGGAAGCAAAGCTTCAGGCCAGAGAGATCACGATGGAGAAAGCGGGATCGATCGCAGATGCGGCAGTGCAGCTAAGTGGCGTATTCCAGGCGGCACAGGAAGCTGCTGACACCTATCTTAAATCGATAAAAGCAAAGGAAAAAGAATTGGCACGCCTGACAAAGCAGGCCAAGAAGAATAGGCGAGATTAGAGCAGTGAAGAAGAAAGAACGTTCAGTTAATATCCCTACAATAGAAGAAGTTGAGAACGAACAGAAGAGGCTGAGACACCGGGCAGTGTATCAAAGAACACTCCGCGGTACGATCGCAGTATTGCTTGTAGTAGCGGCAATCTCTGTTCTGGTGGCAACCCTGTGGATGCCGGTTCTGCAGATTTACGGTTCTTCCATGTCACCGACATTGGAAGCCGGGCAGATCGTAGTATCGGTGAAGACCAATCAGCTGAAGACAGGAGAAGTCGTTGCATTCTGGCAGGGAAATAAGCTCCTGATCAAGCGCGTGATCGCAGGTCCTGGACAGTGGGTTGATATTGATATGGACGGAAATGTGACGGTTGACGGACAGACACTGGACGAACCGTATCTGACAGAAAAAGCACTTGGAAATTGCGACATTGATCTCCCGCATCAGGTATCAGAAGCACATTGGTTTCTGATGGGAGATAACAGAGATACATCGGTCGATTCAAGAAGCACCGCAATCGGTGATATTTCAAAAGACCAGATAGAAGGGCAGATCATATTCCGGATCTGGCCGTTGAATAAAGCAGGAAGCATACAGTGAAATAATAAATAATTAGTTTAGTTTATAAGGTATCGAAGGGAAGACTGACACAGGAAGGCAGCAGATACACACCAGAAAAAAGAAGGTGGATTTGTGCAGAATAAAGGAACGGATTATATCAGAAGATTATTAAAAGACAAAACCCGGTTAAAACGGTGGAGAAAGATGATTCTGTGTCTGTCCTGTGTAGTTGTTTTCTGTACGGTCTATGCGCTGATTCTCCCGGCGATCACGCTGGAGAGAAAGACAGTCTGTGGTCAGGAAGAGCATAGCCATACAGAAGAATGCTATTCGAGTGACGGACAGCTGACTTGCGGAAAAACAGAACATATACATACCGAATTGTGTTATGCAGACGATAAGACATCGGAAGATCAATCAGGGGAGGATTCCCAGCAGACACCGGAGCAGAACCAAGACCAGAGTCAAAGCCAAGATCAGGTTCAGACATCAGATAACGGAAATGCAGCTCAGAACGGAGAAAATGGAGATACAGCAGGAACCACAGCGGATGAGACATCTGGCAATGATGAAGAAAGCATTGTGGCAGGGAGTACACCGGCGCCGGCAGCAGAGGGCGAAGACGGAACAGGAAGTACTACGACGGTGACGGAAGGGTTTGATCTGAGTGCGGATGCGAATAAGGCGGATTTAAAAGGCGTTGTTTTACAGTATTATGATGCAACACAGAAAACATGGATTAATATTCAGGAAAATGTAAATAACACAATCCCCGGAGATGCGAAAATCAAGTTAACGGTTCAGTATCAGAATGTATCAATTGATCAGTTGCTAACAAAATATAACTGTAAAATGACGTATGATATTCCAGAGCTCCTGCGTAATATGACAGCCGAAGGAAAAATTTTTGATAGTAATAATGATGAGGTGGGAACGGTTACAGCGCAAGAAGGAAAAATCGTTGTTGCGTTTAAAAAGGAGTATCTTGAAGGTTTAAAAACAAAGAACGATACCGTAATTGCAGGAGATTTCTATGCTGAAGGAGATGTTAAACTCAGTCTGTTGCCAAATACCGGGGAAACAACATTGACTACTGCAGGTAAGAATTATACGTTGAATTTTGGACCGGATGCGCTTGCTAAATATGGAAAAGTAACTGTTAATAAACAATGTGTTAGTACGAATGTGATTTCCCGAGATGATGGAAATTATTTAGAATATACGATTACAGTAACGGCGGGAGAAGACGGATGCCCGGATGTTTCGGTAGTGGATACATTTACAAATAATAGCAGCAATGTGGATTCTTATGCACAAATTGCAACGACAGTGACCGAGCTTAAAGGAAGTGAAAATGGAGTAGCTCCATATGAGACAGTTGCAGAGGGGAAAACGCATGGTACGATTTATAAAGGAAATAAGACGGATGATAAGACAATTCCGGTAGTTCCAACAGGAACTAAAATTACTGAACCGGGAAGCATGGTCTGGAAAATAGGCGAAATGGCAGCTGGTGAGGTACGTACACTTACATACTTTGTAAAACTAAAAGGAAAAGTTAATCTTAACCAAGCAGAAATCAAGAATAAAGCAGATGTATTTTTAAAGAACTATCAGAGAGCATATGATGAGGCTTCATTTACACCGAAGATTAAATATGATATGGCGAAAAATCGTGATGCTAAATATGTTAATAATATTGTAAAAAATTCAGATGGTTCATACACAATTAATTATAAAATTGAGTTTTCATTAGATGAAAATAATAGTAATTTCCCATTAAAGAACTTTGAACTTCGTGATTTTTTAGATTATGGAGATATATATACGAATTCAGAATTACTTGCAAAGGGATATGTATATTACAATCGTGATTCTGTCAAGTTATATGCGAAAAAAAATACAGAGACAGCATATTCGGAAGTTGCTGGAGAAGGTTACGATACGCTGTGGTCAGATAAAAGTGATAACTATACTTCCAACTGGACAAAGACAACAAATCCAACTCGTTTTAAAATTACCGGAACATCGGGTAACCCAATTACTGTAAATCCGGGAGATGGTTATTATGCGACATATAGTATTACAGTAAAGCCAGAAGCAATGGCTTACATGAAAGCAAATAGTATAGACGTAAAAAATAGATTTTTGGTAGCAGCAGAGAATGTACAGAATAATTACGATTATGGAATAGACAGAGTTTATAACCAGAAAACTGTCGGTAGTTATACATGGAACCAGAAAATGGTCGGAAATGGAACACCAGATGCTCAGACAATCACAATGAATGATAATCGATATGATCTCACGAGCGGAAAGATAACACAGGATACATCAACAGATACTACATTTACTGTTCCAGCCGGAAGTTATCCATATACTGTAAATGTCAATGAAACGCAAGGGGACTGGGATGCGACAAGTGTATCTATGAAAGATACCCTTACTCCGAATGATAAGATGGAGTATACCGGGTATGTAAAAGTGGAGGCACGAGAGTATAATTCAGCCAGTTCAAATACAGATAAATATGATGTAAAAGAAACGAAATGGGTGAAGATTGACAAATTAACGGAATTTACGTTGAAACCATCAGAGCTTGGATGGACTAACAACAATTATGCTTACAAATTCACATATTATGCAACACCTAAAAATACTGGGGCGTTTAGCTCTGCTGTTGTAAATAATAAATTTACATTGTCGGGTTTTGTAAAAGGTGAAAGTTCAATTGATATTTCCGGAATATATTCGCAAACAGAGATAACCATTTCCGGGCAGTTTAAAATGAATCTTAAGAAAGAAGCCTGGTATTACGAAGAACCAAAAGCAGATGCGAGCACATGGAAAAATGGAAAGATATACTGGGTGATTGAAGTTAACGGAACAGCAATCTTGCAAAATACATCTTTTAGAGATGCCATTTCAAATGGTACAGGATTGCAAAATTCTTATTTACATTCAGATTCGCTGGTGGGGATTTATAAAGGAACGCTGTCGGAAGGAAATACGATTACTGGATATAAGAATTTGCAAGACATAAAGGATCAATTTACCGACCCGAAATTAACGAATGAAAAGAATTTCTCTGGGGCTGGCAATTATAGTGAATTGACAGTAAAGGCAAAAAACACCATTTTTCTTGGTGGAGAAAAGTTGTACTTTATTGTGCAATCAGAGCCACAATTATTACCTGTTAATTATCGAGATTGTTTTACATATAGAAATCAGATTCAAACAAGTGATGACGGAACAAAATGGATTGATCAGGGTTCAGCAGACAAAAGCCTGTATTCTGGTGCAGATATCTTAAAAGAATTAGGACAGACATTTACTTATGATGGAACTACAGTAACAAGTAATCAAGATGGTACGGACAAGGACTACGGCTCCAATAAAGCTAGTGATAAAATCGCAGCAAGCGAATTGGACAAAACAACAGGTCCCGGACAGTATGCCGCATGGGTATTTAAGCTGAATTACGCAGGAGAACTATCTGGAAGTTATCAAGTATTGGAGCAAATCCCAGATGGAATGGAGCTTGCATATATCCGTATCAAATGGGTTGGAGACAAGCAAAAACAACAATATATTCAGTCAAAGGAAATCAATGGACTAGATGGATGGACAAAAAAGACAACAGGTAATCTTGAAACAGATAATCCAGGCAAAAGTGTGGAGACTACTTATTATGTGAAAGGAAATCAGGCATTGATTGAACTGGGTGATTTTATTGCAGGAAAAGAGCGAGATAATTATTCAGTTGATGTACAGGTTGTGTGCAGGGTGACAGATCCGAAAGTATTGCTTGGTGGAGAAAATAAGACATTTACAAACCATGTTACACTTCAAACAACAGAAGGAAAGGAAATCAGTACAGCAACATCTCCTGCCACAATAACACCGCAGAAGATTGGAAAAACATTTGTTTCTGATCAACAAAAAATAACCTTTACAATTGAAGCTAACCAGTTGGGCGAGGCACTTTCAACAGTAGAAGGCACAAAATTGAAGCTGATTGATAAACTGAGTTCTACATTGGAGCTGGATATAACAACGATTCAGGTTGTTAATAAAAATAACAATGCGGCTGTTGCGGTTACTGCCTCAATCCGAGATGATAATACATTGGAGATAGAAATTCCACATAATGTGCCGGTCAAGATAACCTATACAGCAACAATAAATGCACCGCCAGGGCAGGAAGTAGATTTTTCAAATGTAGTATATTGGGAAAAATATTCTCCATCCAGCGGGACAAATGTAAAACAGGAGAATTATTCTTACACTGCGGGAGGAACAGTATCTTCCGGAAGTACGATCAAGCTGCAAATCATTAAGAAAGATCAGAATAATCTGTCTGCATCATTGGCTGGAGCTGAATTTAAGGTGGTAAATTGTACCAGAGATTCTTCTACAGGAGCTATTAGCGAAGTTAGTGGAACAGGACGTAAAGAATGGACGGGAACGACAGATGCTAATGGAATACTTGAGTTAGGAACAGCAGGGGCTGGTAATCTTGTAATGGAATATAATACCATCTATAAGGTGACAGAGACAAAGGCACCGGACGGGTATGTACTAAATCAGAAACCAATTTATATTATGGTTCCGAAAAAAAATGAAGGTGAATCGGATTATTCTGAGGATGTGAAGGCATGCATAAATGATTCACAGATTAAGAAGCAGTATAAATCGACATATGAACTACAAGTTACAAACCATAAAGGTGAGATCACTGTAAAGAAGAAGTTTAAGAACCCGGGGGATAATAAATCAAATCCGGTGAGTGGAACGTATAAGTTTGGCTTATATGACAACGCAGAAGGAAATGTTAATCCACTTCAGACAATTTTCATCACATATGATGCAGGTGAAACAACTACGAAATCAAATAAGTTTGTGAATTTGGATTTGGCAAAAACCTATTATGTCTTTGAACTTGATGATAAGGATCAGCCAATAAAAGATTCTTCTACAGTTGCTACTGTGAATGGAATGGAATACTTTACATCATATGCGACAACAAAGACTGGCGCAACAGAGCCAAACAGTGCAACCAACGGTGACACGGTAACCGTTACAAATCAAAGCCGTGTGAATAAACTGCCTTCCACAGGCAGTTGTGGAGTTCTTATTTACAGATTGGCAGGAGCGATATTAATACTCTTCGCGGTAGTGCTTATGCTGATGAAATACAAAGAAACAAAAAATTAACAAAAGAGAGTGTGCTGCACCCCGGAAAATTCGGGGGGGGGCAGTAACAAAAACAAGGAGGAAGAAAATGAAAATAATCAAGAAGATTGCCGCCATAATGCTCTCGGTTATGATGGTATTGGGAATGTGTAGTGTGGTAGGAGCTGAGGGGACAGGAACTACAAGCGGAACGTCAGCTGATAAGGGAAAGATAACGATCGATAATGCGATAGTAGGTCAGACGTATACAATTTATCAGATTTTGGAATTGGAGAGTTTTAGTGATAAAACAACAACAAAACCAAATACAGGAAACTATGCTTATAAGGCAGTTAAAGAATGGGAAAAATTTATTACGACTGGGGAAGGAAACGACTATCTAGAAATTAAAGATGGGTATGTATACTGGAAAGGTGATAATACCGATGCAAGAGCAGCAGAGCTTGCAAAGAAAGCATTAGACTATGCAAATAAAAATAAAATAAATCCATCTAAGAAACCAGTAGAAGCAACAAGTACAAATGTAGAATTTACAGATCTTCCACTTGGTTATTATCTTGTAGACTCTAGCGCAGGGGTACTTTGTTCACTTAATACTACAGATACAGATGTAACTATTAAAGAAAAGAACGGTGTACCTTCAGTGGAGAAAAAGGTTCAAGAAGATTCTAAAATAGATACTACAGAGGAATATGGTAAGAGTAATACAGCAGATATTGGTCAGACAGTAAATTTCCAGACAACAATCACTGCACAACCAGGAGCACAGAATTATGTGTTGCATGATAAGATGAGTGACGGATTGACTTTTAATGGTTCTGTCGTAGTGAAAAAAGATGGAGAGACAACAGCACTTAAAACGCCTGATGATTATGACTTAGTTAAAGATGCTACTGCTATGGGTGATAGCTGTACATTCCACATTAAATTCAAAGAAAAATTCTGTAATTCAATTACAGCTGATACGAAAATTATTGTTACTTACTCTGCAACATTGAATGAGAACGCAAAAATTAAAACAAATGAGAACACGAATGACACATGGTTGAAATATGGAGATGATAAAGAATCAAACCACGATTCAACAATTACTAAGACATTTGAAATTCCAGTATTTAAATATACGAAAGGTGCATCGGGAACAGAGGATGATAAGGGTCTTGCTGGAGCAAAATTCACATTGGGTACGACAAATGATGGAAAAAATCCGATTAAGTTAGTAAAAACTACAGGAGCTGGAGAAACAACGGATACTTATCGCAAAGCAATGGAAACAGAGACGGGAACTATAACAGAAGTAACGACCCCATCTACCGGTAAATTCACAATCCAGGGTCTTGACGCAGGTACATACTACCTCACTGAGACACAACAGCCAGCCGGATACAATAAGCTGAAAAACCCGATAAAGATTGTGATTGATGAAAATGGAGCTATTAAAGTTGATCCAGAGCCAACAGCAGTAACTGAAGTCAAAGTCCTCAATCAAACCGGCTCCATTCTCCCATCCACAGGTGGAATGGGCACAACTCTGTTCTACATTTTCGGTGCAATCCTTGTAGTTGGATCAGGAGTTGTACTGATTACAAAGAAGAGAATGAAATAATTGTTGCTCGATTATAGGTATGTAAGTGAGATAAGAATGAAGTAATTTTGCTGTACGGGGAATGTGTTTCATCATTCCCCATACAGCAGCAAGGAGAGGATTGTAACATGAGAAAGCATATTTCAACAATAATTGCGGGAATCATCTTTCTTACAGGCTTGTCCTTACTGCTGTATCCGACAATTAGTAATTTCTGGAATTCGAAGCATCAGACGCAGGCGGTTGCGGATTATTCGAAGCAGATAGAGAAGATGGATGATCAGGAGAAGGAGCAGGCACTGGCAGCAGCGGAGAAGTACAACCAGACGTTGATTACGAATGGAGGACGCTTTACACCATCAGAAAAGGAAGATACTTTATATGATAGCCTTCTGGATGCAAATGGAACCGGAATGATGGGATATATCACAATTCCGGAGATTCGCTGCAAGCTTCCAATCTATCATGGTGTAGAGGATTCTGTTCTGCAGGTTGGCATCGGACATATTGAAGGTTCGTCTCTTCCAGTTGGAGGAAAGGGTACACACTGTGTATTATCCGGACACAGAGGACTGCCGAGTGCGAAGCTGTTCACAGACCTTGATAAATTGGAAAAGGGAGATATCTTTCTTCTACACATTTATGATAAGGTATTGACGTATGAAATTGACCAGATCAGTATTGTCGAACCGGAAGATTATGGTCTGCTTGAGATTGAAGAAGGGAAAGATCTGTGTACGCTTCTTACATGTACACCATATGGAATCAATACGCAGAGACTTCTGGTGCGTGGCCATCGGATTGAAAATCGTTCGGGAGATGACTCCAGAGTGACATCGGATGCGGCTGAGGTAAGCAGTTTAACAGTTGCGGTATGTGTTGCGATTCCGCTTTTAATCATTAGTTTTCTTGTAGTGGATCTATCAATCCGGCGTTCAAGAAAGAAGCAGAAATAGTAGAGGAAGATAAATTGATCAGTGGGAGGAAAAATATGCGAAGTCCAAAGAAAAGAATCCGCCACAGAGATAGGAATTATATGATATATGTGCTGACGTTTCTCATTGCGCTGACAGGGATACTCGGAATCTCAAAGGGCAATCCGGTTCTGGCAGCGGAAGAAGAGAGTACGCAGAAGGGAAGCATCTCGATTGTCTGCCCGGTTGAGGGGATGGAGTTGTCTCTGTACCGTGTGGCAGAGTATGAGGAGTCGGGCAGTTTTACATTGACGGAACGATTCCGGAAGTATCCGGTCTCATTGGAGCAGAAGAGCCAGGAGGGCTGGCAGGGTGCAGCGGATGCACTGGCGGACTATATCAGACGTGATGGAATCACAGCAGATGCAGTGCTCATATCAGGTTCGGACAGGACAGTATGTTTTACAGATCTTAACCGGGGACTTTATCTTGTGCTGGGACAGACAACAGAGCTGCAGGAAGACGGTAAGACACAGATCTATGAACCGCAGACAGCATTGATCGCATTGCCGGAGGATTCAAAGGAAACTTCAGAAGGGACAGATCCTTATCAGGTAACAGCGGTTCTGAAGTTCGAGAAGAACGACAAACCGGGAAAGCCGGAGGAGCCGGAAGAACCAGAAGAGGAAGAAGAGACGAAGATTCATGTATTGAAAGTGTGGAAGCAGGATCAGGAGAAAGAACGTCCGGATTCTATCGTGGTAGAGCTGCTGCAGACAGATGTGGAGGGGAATACAACAGTTGTTGATCGCCAGACACTTACGAAAGAAAACCAGTGGTCCTATACGTGGAAGAATCTTTCTACGCTGATGCGCTGGAGCGTGTCAGAGGCAGAGGTGCCGAATGGGTATACTGTTGCTGTCACGCGTGAAGGAAATACAGTTGTTTTGACAAATACAGCAAAGAAGCCTGGAAAGTCGGATGGAGAAGTGAATCCACCATCAAAGAAGCCGACGGATAAGACAACAAATAAAACGACAGACAAAACATCAGACAAGCTTCCGCAGACAGGACAGCTCTGGTGGCCGGTACTTGTGCTTTTGTTTGCAGGCGCGATCTGTCTGTTGGTGGGAAGAGTTTTACGGGATAGAAAAGAAGAGAAGAATAGATGAGCAAGAAGAGAAAGAATCAGATAGGAAAGATATTTACAATCACAGGGTTGCTGCTTTTCGCGGCAGCCCTTGCTCTTTCTGTATACAATCTCTGGGACGGTTATCGGGCAGAGCAAAGCAGAGGGAAGCTGTTGGAAGAATATAGAGACAAGAGCCAGAACATTTCCGGTGAGAGAGAGCAGATAGAGGAATTTGACGGACAGATACCGGATTATCAGCTGAACCCGGAGATGGAGATGCCGGAGATCACATTAGAAGATCTGGACGGCGCAGCGTGCATCGGAGTGCTTGAGATACCGAAGATCGATCTGAAGCTTCCGGTATTGAGCGAATGGAGCTATCCGCTTCTGAAGAAAGCACCTTGCCGTTATTCAGGAAGTGCTTATCTGGATAACCTTGTGATCGCAGCACATAATTACAGAACACATTTCGGGAAGTTGAAAGAACTTGAGACAGGTGACGAGGTGATCTTCACAGATGCAGCCGGGAACCGGTTCGAATACAAAGTGGCGGTGGTAGAGGCACTGACTCCACAAAGTGTGGAAGATATGACAAGCGGAGAGTGGGCGTTGAGTTTATTCACATGTACGCTGGATGGAAAGAACAGGGTGACGGTGCGGTGTGAGGTTTCCGGTCGCACATCGTGTGAGCAGTAACGAGCAGTAAAAGATTTGTTTGACATAAGAAAAAAGAAATGCTAGTATAATAAATAGAAAGGTGCTACCGATG
>OIYG01002312.1_pt1 | contig 12360 bp, 10 predicted proteins | sample 1587861 | NCBI WGS metagenome assembly OIYG01 (sample SAMN03283272) | human gut metagenome | biome: human-associated habitat; material: feces | host: Homo sapiens | place: Peru | collected 2012 | reverse complement strand
TATATGTTATTAAGTATTTCATTAATTTTAATTGTAGGTATGTCAATGGGGTATATATGTAGTAAATTAAAACTACCAAGCTTAATAGGTATGTTAGCTACAGGAATTATATTAGGACCATATGTTTTAAATTTATTAGATAGCAGTATTTTAGGAATATCTGCTGATTTAAGAAAAATAGCTTTAATTATTATTTTAACTAGAGCAGGTTTCGGTCTAGATTTATCAGGTTTAAAAAAACTAGGTAGACCAGCAATATTAATGTGTTTTGTACCAGCAACTTTTGAATTAATTGGAATGATCATTATTGCTCCAAAACTCATGGGGATAAGCGTTTTAGAAGCAGCGATAATGGGTTCAGTTCTTGCGGCAGTATCTCCTGCTGTTGTTGTGCCAAGAATGGTTAAGTTAATGGATGAAGGATATGGTGTAAATGAAGGAATTCCTCAATTGATTCTTGCAGGAGCATCAGTCGATGATGTTTATGTGATAGTGCTATTTTCAACATTTATTGGGATGATACAAGGTGAAAATGCATCAATACTTAATTTCATTAATATTCCTGTGTCAATATTTTTGGGTATTCTAATTGGATTACTTATTGGTTATTTAATGGCATATCTTTTTAAGAAAGTCCATATTAGAGATACTTCGAAAGTACTAATTATTTTAAGTGTTTCTTTCTTGCTTGTCGTAATTGAAGATTCTTTAACAACCTCTATTACTTTTTCCAGCTTAATTGCAATTATGTTTATTGGTATTGGCATACAGAAAAAAAGAGAGATTGTAGCGAAAAGACTTTCTATTAAATATAGTAAGTTATGGGTTGCGGCAGAAATATTCTTGTTTGTATTAGTTGGAGCAACAGTGAATATTAATTATTTAGGTAAAGTAGGAATTAAAGCAATGATTGTTATTCTTGTTGCTTTAATATTTCGGATGGTTGGGGTATCTATTAGCTTACTAGGAACAAGTATTAAACCAAAAGAAAAACTGTTTACAATGATGGCTTATACACCAAAAGCTACAGTTCAAGCGGCAATTGGAGGGATACCTCTTGCTTTAGGACTTGCTTGTGGTGATACAGTTCTTACTGTAGCAGTTTTAGCAATAGTGTTAACGGCTCCATTAGGGGCATTTGCAATAGATTCTACATATAAAAAATTATTGAAATATAGTCTATAGTTTATTCATGATTTTAGATATTATTTCCAAGTAAATTCTTGTTCAAATTAAAAGTTCGTTAGATAATAATGGTGTAGAAAAAACTAGCCTTTAATTATAATCGGTTGTGAGGTAAAAATTATGGCACATACGTCATGTCCTTCAGGTCATAGCATGTGGAATGGTGATGGAAAACCAGTTGTTTATGCTTTTCGTATTAATTTCTTTAAAGATTTTGTAAAGAAATATCCATATTTTCAATTAGGAAATGATGAATACTTATCACAAATATATGATTGCGTAGATGGTATTCGAGGGGAAGATTTAGACTGTTGGTATTGTGACGAGTGTAAAGGCTTAGTAGTCTTTGTGGATCATATGCGGTATGATTTCAAAATTATGGAAAAATTACCAGAAATTAATATGGATAAGCTTTTAGCATGGGAAGAGTATATTGCCTTAAGAGATCATGATTTTGAAGAGTTTCAGGACTATTATGAGGATATGAATCCATTGTTAGCGATAGAATCATATACATTTAAATACAAATATAGAGTATCACCAGATAAGAAATGCTTTTATGCTATAAATCAAAATGGAAAAGTAGAGTTTGGTTTTTACCAGTCAAACTATCATGAGTACGCTCCTATCAAAGGGGGTAAAAGAAGCTGATAAAGATAAATTTGATATTAATGTACATGTTAATCAATATGCATATACTTGGGATGATAGAACGATACAAATTACGGAAATCATTGAAAAAGGTAAGTTGTATAAAGGGTAAGATATGGATAAACCTGAATTATCTGAAGTTATATTAAAACATGAAGAAATACAGAGTATATTCAATCATATAAGAAATACAGAAGGGATATAGAAATATGAAAAACAGAATAATTACAATTAGTCGTGAATTTGGCAGTGGTGGACGTACTATCGGTAAAATGGTTGCAGAAAAACTGGGTATTCCTTGTTATGACGCAGAAATCATTCAAAAGATGGCAGATGAAACAGGTTTTGCACCGGATTATGTAAAAGAAGCAGGTGAATATTCTCCTGGAAGTTTTCTCTCTGCAGCTTTTTCTAATCGTATGTTTGGTCCTACAAATGAAGATATCTTGTGGCAACATCAATATCGCGTTATTACAGAATTAGCCGAGAAAGGACCATGTGTAATCGTAGGTCGTTGTGCAGATTATATTTTAGAAGATAAAGCGGATTGTCTTAAAGTTTTTATTCATGCTGACTTAGAGTTTCGTGCTAAACGTATTGTAGAAGTATATGGTGAAAGAGCAGAATCACCTGAAGAAAGAATTAAAGATAAAGATAAACGTCGTGCAGCATATCATCGTTTCTATACAAATATGAAGTGGGGTTATGCACAAAATTATGACTTAACACTTAATAGTGGTGTTTTAGGAATCGATAATTGTGTAGATATTATTACAAAACTATTTTAAAAAATAATAAGTTTTATTAAATGATAAATCCCACCGATGTATGAGTAACATAATTTGTAATTACAGGGTGGGATTTTTATTATATCGTTAACAAAAGTGAGGAAGAAAAATGTTAGAAATTAAAGGAAAGACAAGTACGGCAATATGTTATGCATCTATCATAGAACCAAAAGCAATAGATCAAATTCGTCGTATGTGTGATTATGAATTTACTAGAGGTTCAAAAATTAGGATTATGCCTGATGTTCATGCGGGTAAAGGTTGTACTATTGGGACAACAATGACGGTAGTAGATAAAGCAGTGCCAAATATTGTTGGCGTAGATATTGGTTGTGGAATGTATACAGTCGAGCTTGGTAAAGAGGATATCGATTTAAAAAAACTAGATGAAGCAGCTCATTTTATCCCTTCAGGAATGAATGTTTGGAATGATATACAAGAAAACTTTAATATAGAAGAACTTAAATGTTATGACCAACTAATTAACATAGATTGGCTAAAGTGTAGTTTAGGGTCACTAGGTGGAGGAAACCATTTTATTGAAGTAGATGTTTCAGAAGATGGAACTAAATATTTAATTATTCATAGCGGAAGTAGAAATCTTGGTAAACAAGTTGCACAAATTTATCAAGAGAAAGCAATTGATCAATGTAAAGGTATTTCTGTCTATAAAGAAGAAAAAAATAATATTGTAGAAAATCTTAAAGCAGAAGGACGCTTTCAGGAAATAGAAACAGCTCTTAAGATTTTTGAAAAGAAAAAGTTGGAACAAGCAGTAGATATACCAGATGATCTTTGCTATGTAAGTGGAAAGTTACTTGAAGATTATCTTTATGATGTGGAAATATGTCAAAGATTTGCAAAAAGAAATCGTGAATTAATGGCAGAAATTATCTTAAAACAAACAGGTATAATATCTTATTCAAGTTTTCATACAATACATAATTATATTGATATGCAAGAAATGATATTAAGAAAAGGATCAATTGCTGCTCATGATGGAGAAAAAGTACTAATTCCTATTAATATGAGAGATGGCAGCGTGTTAGCGATTGGTAAAGGGAATTCAGAATGGAATTATTCAGCACCGCATGGGGCAGGTCGCCTTATGTCTCGTATGCAGGCAAAAGAGAATATATCGCTTGAAGATTATAAAAAGAGTATGGAAGGTGTTTATACGACATCTGTTAATTTAGAAACACTTGATGAAGCGCCTATGGCTTATAAATCATTAAATGACATTATTGACGTTATAAAAGAAACGGTAGATATTATAGAAGTAATGAAGCCAATTTATAATTTTAAGGCATCGGAATAAGATGAATTATAGATAATAAAATGAATCCTGAAGATATATTATTTGTAAAGAAATAAAAACAATAAATTGTTTCTGCTTTAACTTTTTAACTTTACATTAAAGGGTAAAAAGTTAAAATGAAACTATAAGGAGTCAAAAAGCAAAATGTCAAAAGAAGAATATAGCACAATAATAAATGAGATTGAAAACTTGCCACAGGGAGGTATATCTTATAAAAAAATAAATGGGAAAGAGTATGCATATTATCAATGGAGAGAAAATGGTAAACAACGTTCTAGAAGAGTTAAAGATGATGAGTTGAAACTTTTGACAAATCAAATTTCTCGAAGAAAAGAACTGCAAAATATATTGAAAAATAATAATATAGCAGTAAAAATAACTCCTCAATCAACATACAATTTTCATTGTGCTATTAGAATTGGTGATGAATTAGATAGATTTGTAAAACCAGTTAAAGATTGGAAAAAAAGACAATGCTATCATCAACTTTACGACTATGTATATAGTGATATTCAGGATAAAGTCTTTATTTTGTATGGATTACGAAGAACTGGTAAAACAACAATAATTCGTCAATTGATTTCAGATATGGATAGAGAAATGCGTAACAGAACAGTCTTTATTCAAATGCAGGATAAAAAGACATTAGCTGATATTAATCAGGATTTAAAATATCTTGAATCAAAAGGTTACAAATATATATTTATTGATGAAGTAACGTTGCTTGATGATTTTATTGAAGGGGCTGCTTTATTTTCAGATGTTTTTGCAGCAAGCGGAATGAAAATCATTTTATCAGGTACTGACTCTCTTGGGTTCATATTTGCAGAAAATGAAGAATTGTATGATCGCTGCATAAGGGTTCATACTACTTTTATTCCATATCGGGAATTTGAAAATGTATTAGGAATATGCGGTATAGATAATTATATATGTTATGGTGGCACAATGAGTTTATCTGGAAATCACTATAATAATTATTCAACGATTTTTTCGACAAAAAAAAGTACAGATGAATATGTAGATAGTGCAATAGCTAGAAATATTCAACATTCTTTAAAAAATTATCAATATGCTAATCATTTTCGTTCACTAAAGGAATTATATGATAAGAACGAACTGACAAGTGCCATTAATCGAATTGTAGAAGACATCAATCATCGTTTTACTTTAGAAGTACTTACTGAAAATTTTAAATCTCATGATCTGCAAATTTCTGCTAAAAATTTACGAAAAGATAGAGAAAATCCAACAGATATATTAGATCAAATTGATATTGCACAAGTTAATAAAATGTTGAAAGAATTGTTGGAAATACGAGATAGAGAAGATCAATTTGTAGAAATTACGGATGCACATCGTAAAGAAATTAAAGAGTATTTAGATCTTTTGGATTTAACAGTAGAAATCGAGAACAGATGGATGACGGATTATAACAAAAAAGAAATGAGGACAGTATTTTCTCAACCAGGCATGAGATATTCTCAAGCAGAAGCGTTAATTAGTTCTTTAATGCAGGATGATAAATTTCGAGATTTATCTTTATCAGAGAGAAAAAGAGTAACACAACGTATTTTGGATGAAGTGAGAGGAAGAATGATGGAAGATATAATTCTTCTTGAAACGAAAATAGCAAAGAAAGACTGCGAAGTTTTCCGTTTGCAATTTGCAGTTGGAGAATTTGATATGGTCGTATTTAATCCAAATGAAGGAAATTGTCAAATATATGAAGTCAAACATAGTAATAAAATCGTTTTACAACAATGCAAGCATTTGCTGGATACAGAAAAAATAAAAGAAACAGAATTTAGATATGGCCCAATAACTGGAAAATATGTAATTTACAGAGGTAAAAATGCATTGTTAAAGGATGTAGTAAAAAATGTAGAAGAAAATGTATCATATCTAAATGTGGAAGAATATTTAAAACAGTTGTCATAAAGAAAAAAATTGAGGCAGATATGTGGCTTAAATTTAATCTTGAAAGTTTAGATAATATGCTATTTCTTTAGGGATATTGTTTGGGAAAATTTCGTTTTAAATATAAGACAAAAAAGAAAAGAAAATGTCTTATCTACATGACAAATATCATATGTTATATCAGAAGAGATTATTGTTTTTGAACGAAGGAATTTTGTTAGACGTTCCTCATGTGATTTTAAAGGGAACTCAAACCTCAACAAATTTTAAATATTCATAAAAAGAAGCCAGTTGATTGAGGTGACTGGCTTTATTGCAAATAGATGGTTAAAAATTATTTAGTTTTTATATAGTGGATCATTTCAGCAGTCAAAGAAGCGGTATCTGGTAAATCGAAGGTATCGCTTGTTTTATGCCACGCAGCGTATTTTAATTCATTCTGGTCCATATGAATGGTATCATCACCATCTACTTCACAGAAAAATCCAAATAGTAAAGTTTGTGAAAATGACCATGGTTGCGATTTATAATAAACTAGATTTTTAATATTTAATCCTGTTTCTTCTTTTACTTCACGATGTACGGTTTCTTCAATTGTTTCTCCAATTTCAGCATATCCTGCTACTAAAGCATCATGCGTATAAAAGCTGCTTGAGTAATGGGTGATCAGTATTTCTTTTTTGGCATTTATAATACAGACAATTACTGCTGGTGATAATTTTGGATAAATGACATTACCACACTTTGGACAGCGCATTGCTCTTTCTTTAGTATCTCTAACAGTAGGTGTACTGCATTTACCGCAATATTGATTATTTTTCATCCAATCATATAACTGCCATCCGGTAATACATGCAAAAGCTAATTCTTGTGGTAAATATGTACGCATTGTTTTTACAGATATGGTGTCATGCTCTTCTTTAATTTCATCACATAAGAAAAAGGAAGTATTATCAATTTCAAATAGATAGATAAATTCAGTATTGTTTTGTGATAAGTCTTGATATTTAAAGAAAGAATGATCTTTTTTAACTGTTACAAGATTTTGAAAAAAAGAAAAAACATAATCGTCTTCTTTTGGCTTTTTAGGATGATATTCATTTTTAAATATATGTGGAAAAATATCCTGAATCATTTTTACGACCCCAACATATTAATTATAACTAAAAAATTTTTATAAAAAAAGACTGTAATTTAGCTTGAACATTCATTATATTATGGGTGTAGAGATACCAACCAAACATAAAGGAGGTAACTCATATGAAGAAGGTACTACTCGAATATTAAGAAGTCGTTTCTATAGAAACGAGAAACGGTAATTGAGCTATAGAGGCGACGTTAAAAAATGTTTTATTTACCCGAAAAGAAAGTGATTTTATTAGAGGGTAGACCAATGGACAGTTTAGATAACAATTGAATATTTAAAAATATCTGTACAACAGTAATACAAGACTACAGGTCTTGATAATGGTGAAACATTAAGTAGAACAATAAGTATATAAAAGGGCTTAATAAGCATGGAGGATAAAAGAAAATGCTTTATAGAGTCCTTTTTTCATGTGTAATTTAAAAATTTGCATATAATGATACTAGGAGAGTTGAGAAAGATATGCAAACAGTAGACCAAAGAATTGAAAAATTAAGAGAATTAATGGAAGAAAAGGGTATAGATATTTACTATATTCCAAATGAAGACGACCATTTATCAGAAGAATATACAGCAGATTTTTTTAAATGCAAATCATTCATCAGTGGTTTCTCTGGTGAAGCAGGATGCACTATTGTAACAAAAGATTTTGCGGGATTATGGACTGATGGACGTTACTTTACACAAGCAGAACATGAACTCGAAGGAACTTGTGTCACTTTAATGCGTTTAAGACAAGAAGGTGTTGTTGATCCTATTCCATTTTTAATTGATAATACACCAGAAAATGGATGCCTGGGTTTTGATGGAAAGGTTGTATCAAGTAGCGATGCAATTCATCTATCAAAAGAATTAGAAAAGAAAAATGCCAAACTACATACAACAGATGATTTAGTAGATACAGTATGGGGAAAAGATAGACCATCTATGCCTCAAGAAGAAATTTATATTCTACCTAAAAAGTATGTAGGTGAAGATATTACAGAAAGAATACAAAAAGTACGTGATGCGATGAAAGAAAAGGGTGCAGATGTACTTGTTTTGACTAAACTTGAAGATCCATGCTGGATGTTAAATATCCGTGGTAATGATATTGAATCTACACCTGTATCTTATGCTTTTGCTGTAGTAACAGAGGATGAAGTTGTTTATTACGTAGATAAAGCGAAAGTAACAGATGAAGTAGAAAAGTACTTTATTGAAGCAAAAGTTACATTGAAAGGATATAACGATATTGAAAAAGATTTAGAAGACTTGAAAGATAAGAAAATCTGGGTAAATTTAAGAAGTTTCAACACTTCCTTCTACAGTCATTTAGATTCTTCTAATCAAATTATCAATGAAGATAGTCCTGTTGTTTTATTTAGAGCAATTAAAAATGAAACAGAACTTACAAATACAATTAATGCCCATATCAAAGATGGTGTCGCAATGGTTCGTTTCTTATACTGGTTAAAGCATAATATTCAAACTGTACCTATGACAGAAAGAAGCGCTGAAGACAAGTTGCTCAGTTTTAGAGAGGAACAAGAAGGATTTATTGAACCTTCATTCCATACAATTTCAGCCTATAAAGGTAATGCCGCAATGATGCATTACACAGCTAATGATGAAACTAATGCTGAGTTACATCCAGAAGGATTTTTATTAGTTGATTCAGGAGGAACATACTTTGATGGTACAACTGATATTACTAGAACTATCGCTCTAGGTAAGTTATCTGATGAAGAAAAGATGTACTTTACTAAAGTATTAAAAGCTAATTTACAACTTGGCAGAGCAAAATTTTTACATGGTACAACAGGTGTTAACTTAGATATTTTAGCTCGTGGGGTTTTATGGGATATTGATATTGATTATCAATGTGGTACAGGACATGGTGTAGGACACGTTTTAGGTGTTCATGAAGGTCCTCATGGTATTCGCTGGGGTAGTCCACTTCCTGGAAGAAGTGCAGCCGTATTAGAAAAAGGTATGATTGTAACAAACGAACCTGGTGTATATATTCCTCATGTAGTAGGTGTTCGTATAGAAAATGAGTTGATTGTTCGTAAGGGTGTGAAAAACTTCTATGGTCAATTCTTACATTTTGAAAATATTACTGTTTGTCCAATTGATATTGATGCGATTGATCCTCAATATTTAGATGATAGAGATTTAGAAGATATTAATAGTTATCACAAGCATGTTTATGAAACACTAAGTCCATATTTAGTTAAAGAAGAAGCTGAATGGCTAAAGAGTGTTACTAAGGAAATTAAACGATGAAAATTATTTCCTGGAATGTAAATGGATTAAGAGCAGCTGAGAAAAAAGGGTTTACTGAATTCTTTTTGGAAGAAGATGCGGATATATTTGCCATTCAAGAAACAAAAATGCAAGAATCGCAGTTAACAGATACGATGAAATTTGAAGGATACAAGATGTATATGAACAGTGCCGAAAGAAAAGGCTACAGTGGTACACTTGTTTATACAAAAAAGACACCAATTTCTTGTACTTATGATATTGAGGGAGATGATTCAAAGGAAGGTAGAGTCATTACTCTTGAGTATGAAGATTTCTATTTTGTATGTGCTTATGTTCCTAATTCTAAAGAAAAACTAGCTAGATTAGATTTTAGAATGAAATGGGAAGATTATTTAAGAAATCATTTATTAAAGTTGAATGAGAAAAAACCGGTTATTTATACGGGTGACTTAAATGTAGCACATGAAGAAATTGATATTAAAAATCCTGATACAAATCATCAAAATGCCGGCTTCAGTGATGAAGAAAGAGCTAAGTTTACAGAACTTTTAAATGCTGGATTTAAGGATACATTTAGAGAACTATATCCAGAAAAAGTGAAGTATTCCTGGTGGAGTTATCGTTTCAATGCGAGAAAGAACAATGCAGGATGGCGGATTGACTACTTTGTTGTATCAAATAATTTGATGGATAAAGTAGAAGACAGCTTAATTTATGATGATATTTATGGCTCTGATCATTGTCCTGTTGGCTTAAAAGTTGCGTTTTAAGCATAAATAAGATTAAAATATAAGCATATTGTCATATCGGAGGGAAAATAATATGGACGCGAAAGTGCTAGTCGAGAAGTACAGAAATGAGCTTATAGAAAAACTGGCAAAACTTGTTAATATTGAAAGTGTTTATGGTGAAGCTGAAGAAGGTGCTCCATTTGGAAAAGGACCTAAAGAAGCTTTATTAACTGCTTTGGATATGCTTGATCAAGATGGCTTTAAAACAGTTAATTTAGATAATTATGCGGGATACGCTGAAATGGGTGAAGGTGATGACATTATTGGTATTATTGGTCACCTTGATGTCGTACCTGCAAAAAAAGAAGATGGTTGGGACACTGATCCTTTTGTTCAAACTGAAAAAGATGGTATTTTATATGGCCGTGGCGTAAGTGATGATAAAGGCGCAGTAGTTGCATCTATGATTGCAATGAAGGTTATTCGTGATTTAGAAATACCACTAACTAAAAGAATTCGTTTAATCATGGGAACAAATGAAGAAAGCGGTTCTAAGTGTTTAGAATACTATGTTAAAAAAGAAGGGGATGTAACATATGGTTTTACACCAGATGGTGATTTCCCTGGTGTTTATGGTGAAAAAGGAATGATTAAAGCATCTTATCATTCATTAAATACAAATATTCTGGATATTGAAGGTGGTTCTGTTTCTAACGTAGTATGTTTAAAATGTACAATTAAAGTAGAAAAGAATTCATATTCACCAAAAACATTAAAAGAATATTTTAACCAGAAGAATTTAACTTATTCTATTGAAGAAGGTACAGACAGTGATACTATTACAGTTTTAGGTGTAGCAGCTCACGCTTCTCTTCCTCATTTAGGTGTTAACGCTATTTCAGAATTATTTATGGCTTTAAAACGTGCTGGGTATCAAGACTTGTTTGTTGATTTCTATTGTTCACACTTTGGACTAGAAACAGATGGTTCATTATTTGGTGCGGCATGTAAAGATGAATATGGTGCTTTAACTTCAAACAATGGTGTAATACGTATGAAAGATGGCGTTATTACTGGAACAATTGATATGAGATCTCCTGTATCAATGAATGTTAAGCAGGTTGTTCGTCAAATGCAGGAAGAAAACAAATTAAAGGATGAAGGTGGAGAAATTGTGATTGAAAGAACAGTTGATCCATTGTTCTATCCACCAGAATCAACACTTGTTACTAGCTTATTAAAAGCATATCGTGATGTAACAGGTGATACAGAAACTGAACCAATGACAATTGGTGGTGGTACATATGCAAAAGAAATTGGTAACACTATCGCTTTTGGATGTGCATTCCCTGGAAAAGACTATCGGATTCATAATGTAAATGAATGGGTAGAAATTGATGAATTGTTACTACAGGCTGAAATCTATGTACAAGCAATCATCAACTTATTAAATGTTTAATAAATACTTAATTAGAGTAGCATAATAGCTACTCTTTTTTGTTGTATAATGAGATACATGAAAAAAGTAGCTATTTTATACGATTTTGATAAAACGTTATGTGACAAAGATATGCAGGAATACAGTCTTATTCCTCATCTTGGCTATAGTGATCCAGGTTTATTCTGGAAAGAAGTTGGTGAGTTAAGTGAAACTCATCATATGGATCATATCAGCGCATATTTATATTTATTACAACAAAAATTTGCCAATCAAGGTAAACCTTTAAAACAAAGTGATTTTTTGACTGTGGGCGAACAAATTCATTTATATCCTGGTGTTAAAACATGGTTTAAACGCATGAATGAATATGGTAAAGAGTTAGGATTAGAAATTGAGCACTATGTCATTTCCAGCGGTATGAGTGAAATTATTGAAAGTGTAGATATTGCAAAAGAATTCAAGAAAATATATGCCTGTAGATATTTTTATGATGAAGAAGGTATTGCTAAGTGGCCTGCAGTAATTGTGAACTATACAACTAAGACTCAATATATCTTCCGTATCAATAAACAGGTACTGGATGAAAATAACGATACGGATTTAAATACATGGATAAAACCATCAAAAAGACCTATTCCATTCAAACGTATGATTTATATTGCGGATGGTTTGACGGATGTACCATGTATGCGACTGGTACGAGAATATGGTGGTAAATCAATAGCGGTTTATAATCCCAATTTAAATGAACCAAGTAGTACAGCAATTCAATTAGTAAATGAAGCACGTGCTGATTTTATGAGTAAAGCTGATTATCGAGAAAATAAAGATATGGAAAATCTGCTAAAACAAATATTACGTATGATGAGTGATACAGCAGTTTTAGAGGATATTGAAGGGAAAATAAGATGAGTAATAAGAAAAAGAAA
>OIYG01002308.1_pt1 | contig 12372 bp, 17 predicted proteins | sample 1587861 | NCBI WGS metagenome assembly OIYG01 (sample SAMN03283272) | human gut metagenome | biome: human-associated habitat; material: feces | host: Homo sapiens | place: Peru | collected 2012 | reverse complement strand
GCTCAATTTGGCACAAACCATTGTATTTTAGGAGCTTTAATTTCTAAAAAATGGCAATTGCCGGTAATTTTAACAAATTGCATAAGATATCATCATGAACCGACTCAAAGCTCGCTTCCAACGGTTTGCGGTGTTGTTTATTGTGCTGATAGATTAGTCCAAACAAATATGCCAACTCCGCTTTTGGATAAAAATATTATGGCAAAACTTGATTTTTCAATCGAAGACCCTATTGCTCTAAGAGAAACAATCATAGCTAAATCAAGCATATTCTTAAAAGAATTATCTTCCTCAAGATAAAAGCTTATTTGAAAGCTTTTATCTCAATTGTTCGGGGTGTTTTGCTATATTCATAGCAAGTTTTGGAATGTTTAAATAATCTGTTTGAAGCTCGATATAACACATTTTATCTTCTTTTTCGATTTTATCTAAAACTTCAACAAATTCTTTTTCTGTTGTGCATTTTGCACAGAAACACTCACCCCTAAAGGCTTGTGGCAAAATTGAATAGTTCCAAGAAGCAATGTCATTGTATTTATAATGAACATCATCGCAAAGAATACGCTCAACCGTGTAGCCGCTGTTGTTGATTATAAAAATAATCGGTTTAACATTGTTTCTCATCATTGCTGAAATTTCTTGGAAAGTCAATTGATGAGAGCCATCGCCCGATACTAAAATCGTTCTTCTGTTTTTATCTGCCATAGCGCAACCAAAAGTGCAAGGCGTTCCCCAACCGATTGAGCCCCAAAGGATTTGGTTTTGAACAGAAATATTATCTTTTAAATCCATCAGCATAGTACCAAAAGACGGCAAGCCCACTTCGTTTACATAAATATCGTTTTCTTTTAAAAATTCATTTAATTTATTATAAATAAAATCGGTTGTTAATTTATCATCTGTTGCAACTTTAGCTTTATTATATTTGAAAGTGCGCTCGAAAGTCTTATCATATCTATATTCTAGAACCTTATTCAATTCTGATAACAAATCTTTAATTAAAACATTTTCAAATTTTTCGCCTTTAACCCTAACAAAATCAGCCTGAATATCAATAATATCTTCTTTTTTAAAGCGATAGTCAAAGCCCATTGTGTTTAAATCCGACAAAACTCCGCCTGAAATAATAATACAGTCTGATGAATTAACATAATCATAGCAAGGCTTATTGTCATGATGACCAACATAACAGCCAAAATAGTTTGGCGCTTTAACAATATCAACCCCTCTGATAAACGAACATGACGGGATATTGGTTGTTTTTAAAAGTTTATTTAATTCCTCAACTGCGCCAAATCTTGTGGTCAAAATGTCTGCTATAATAACAGGATTTTTTGAAGTTTCAACAAGTTTTTTAATTTTTTCAACCGCATTTTTTAGATTTTCTTTGTTTGAAACATTTTCTTTTAAAACAAATTCGCCATTTATTTCAACGTCGCAAACATCATCAGGAAGCGCAATATAAACAGGCTTTTTGGTCTTAATCATAACATTGATTAATCTATCTATTTCTTTTTTAGCATTTTCTTTTGTTAAAAACGCACTATCCTCAACAACATTTTTATAAGCGTTGTAAAAGGCGTAATAATCAGCTGTTTCAAGGTTGTGATGTAAAAGTGATTTTTTTTCAATATGGCGAGTTGACGGAACTCCTGTTATTTTAACAATCGGAACATTTTCGGCTTTTGCTCCTGCTATAGCGTTAATTGCGGATAATTCTCCAACCCCGTAAGTTGTTACAATTGCGCCAAAACCCTTTATTCTTGCGTATCCGTCCGTAGCGTATCCTGCGTTTAATTCGTTTGTCGAACCAATCCAATTAACGTTTGGATTTTTTTCTATTGCCTCAACTATCTTAAAATTAAAATCCCCCGGAAGTCCGAAAATTTCTTCAATCCCCAATGTGTTCAGCGTTTGAACCAGATACTCTGCTACTTTCATTGTTTTTGCTCCATAAATTAGTATGTTTTTGATGTTTTTTATTATAGTTAGTTTTTTTGAAAATTTTTATTTTCTTTATTTATTTTTTATATGGAGCAAATTATTTTTTTAAGCACAAAACAATTTTAAAAACGATTTTTTAGCGTCGGAAAGCAGATATATCCGCTCTTGCGTCTTTTCAATTTTTGAAACAATTTTAATATAATCAAGCCAAATTTCTTCTTCATCTTCTTTTGTCGGTTTAACCAAAATGCAATAATCGCTCTTATTTAAAATCGCTCTATTAATCTTATTCTTGTCAAGTGCTTTCCAAATCAAGCTCAAACCCTCGTTTTTAGAGTTTAAAACATCTAACAAAAGCTCAATCAACATTTTTTTATCTTTTGAATTTAGCTTATTTAAAATCTCATCAATATTTTCTATAACAACCGCACCTCTTCTATTTGATGAATTAAAAATCGCTTTTGTTTCTTTAATATAATTTTTAAGGCTGAATAAGTCCTCTGCGCCTTTAAAATTAAACAATGAATAGTTTCTTGTGGTTAATTCAAGAGTGAATTTTTTAAAATTTTCTTCTTTAGATTTGCAATTTGCCCCATAAAACCCGACGCAATTTGCGGTTGGATTTTGTCTCAGTAAGCTGTATTGTGCTTTTTCAATCTCGTCTTCATAGTTTGTTAAATAAACCGATTTATACGATAAATAGTTTAAAGTGTTTAAATATCTATAGTTTAGCTCGCTACTGATGTAGTTGCATTTTTTTGCAAGCTTGTAAAAATTTCTTCTTAAATTTGTTTTTAAAAATCTCATATCGTTTTCCTTTCAGCTATAAAAAAAGAGTCGACAGTTGAATTGTCGACTCTTAGTTTTTGTTTTTGATTTTTTGAGGATAAAGTATCGAAGCTTTGCTAGCTTTTGCTTTATTATTCGATTTGTTCGATATTTTTTCACAAAATATTTTTAGCATTTTACCTCGATATTTTATTACTGGCTATACAAAACAATTTTTTCAAAAATTTTGCTAAAATTTCGATTACTTGTTACAAAAGTTCATAAAAATCTATTTTAAATTGAATTTATCTGTTTTGAATAGAGTTTCGATTTTAAAAGCCTTGTCGCTCGGTTTTATTTTATAGCAAGTATAAATATATGAAGTTGCCATACTGAAAAACACAATTAAAAAGCAGGCTATGACTATTTTTTCTTCTTTTTTCATAAATTTTTTCCTTGTTTATTAAATTGGTTGTTGGATTAGTAAATCCGACCTACTTGTCTTGAATACTTTTTTCAAGCCATTCGGTTGCACGTTTTCCTAAAATTATTTTCCCATCCGCTCGAATGCCGTAGCCAAAAGGTTCTTCGCCTTTGTTTAAACCGTCAATATCCATACACACAACTTTATAGACAATATCAAAACCATCTTTATCACCAATAAAAGCAGTTTCAGATGGCGAGGACAAAAATCTTTTAGAACATTGTTTTGTGCCACTTGCATTCACTATAAAACCTTTTATACCAAATGGTCCAACTCCTGATTCAAAATATTCAATGTCATCTATAGTGGTCAATTCTTCCCCTTTCTTTTCTCTCAAAGCGCAAACGCCATCAAGTTGCTCTTTGAAATATTCGATATCTTCATCGGTTATTTCAAAGCGGTAATTTTGATTGCAATCATTTATTTTTGACCAAGCAACACCGAGTTGAATATTTTGTTTTTGTCCAAGTGTAAGATAGCTGCCAACATCTTGTTCAAGTTTTATTGTGTTGAAATTTTTAGACGAAACAATTTCATTAAATGTTTTAAAAAAATACGTATAATTGTCAAGATTGCTTGAATCAAGCGCTGTTCCATCCGCCTTAATCCCCAAATCCCCCTCTTTATAGTATTCTCCGCTTGTGACTAATTCATTTATAACCTTAGCGAGTGTTGCATTACCTTTCTTAAATTTCATGACATTTTCATTTGGAATGTTGTTGAATGCAACAGGAAGCAAAATTGAGGTGATAACCCCAATAACCACGAGAGCTATCATAATCTCAGCTAAAGTAAAGCCTTTTTTCATCATTTCTCCAATATATTTAATATATAGTTACAATAAATTATATAGATTTAATCTAATAAAACAATAGACTAAATATATTATTCACAGTATTAAAACTATTGGAAAATAGATAAAATTAAAAATATAATTCAAAATATGAAATCAACAAAAAACACACTCGGCATTCAAATTGGCAAAAAAATCCAAAATTTGCGCAAACAAAAAGGTTTTAGCCAAGAAAAATTTGCAGAAGCAATTAATATAGCAACAACTTCCCTGAGCTATATCGAAACCGGACGTGGGTTTATGACCCTTGCGACTATGCAAAAAATTTGCGAAGTTTTAAAAATCGAACCTGCTGAAATTTTTCAGTTTATCTCAATTCAAACTAAAGACGAAATGTATAATTATATTAGCGAAAAGCTTGAAAACATTAAGGAAAATCCGCAACAACTGGAGCTTGCGTATAACCTTTTTAAAAACGTGATTTAATTACATAACAAAGTTGTTGCCATATTTCAAAGAACCTGTCAAATAGCATTCTTTGATTGTTGATTTTAGGCTGTTGTATGTCTTTGTTTTTCTGATTTTTTCATCGATTGATTCTTTAATTTTTTCTTTAGAATCTGAATATTGATTTGCAATACCTTTTGCCAAATCTAAATTCAAATCTAAGTTTAATAAAATTGATGTTGTTCTGCTGTCCATTGCTTTTGCCTTTTATAGATTAACGATATCCTATACTTAAATAAAAACAAATATTGATTAAGTATTTCAAAGTTATATATTTTTGTTACATTTTGTAATATTTGGGGTAGAGCTGGCTATCGCACTGGCTGTCGCAGTCTGCTCCTGTCAAATCAAAGATTTGAAACGTCGCCTATCAAAAGTCTGCGTTTAAGCCAAGTTCATCACTTGTCTTAAACTCCGCACTGGCTCACGCATTTATATAAGTGGAATTTTATTAAACTCATCCACCGAAAAGCACATAAAAGCTTCGCAATAATCATATCCCAACTGGATTGAGCGAAAAGCATTAATCCCAACAATTTTTTCCGCCAAAGACGGGAATTTATCCTCAGGATAATAAATCTTCAACATCTTTTTCTTTGTTTCAATAATCGAGCTTATATTCGCAAAATAATCTATAGCACACAAAGGATAATCAGGCTCATACATTATAATTTTTAAATCGTCTTTAAACTCTTTTTCTTCCAACATTTGCTTAAAATGCTTCAAAAGCGCAATCGTATCAACATTGTTATCATAAACATTCGGAAGAAAAATATAATCGGCGTCTGATATATCAATTTTTTTAAATGTTAAATAATGATTTTTTAGAGTTGTTGAATTGATATCAAAAATCTTAGAACCCTTGACTCTAAGGGTTTTCATAACCTCATGGAACTGTTGTTTTTTAATTATAGCGCTTTCAAGCGAATTATGATTATTCAAAAGATTTGAACCATTTGTTAAACAAAGAATTTCAAAATTCTTCGGATGTTGAGCGATTAATCCGCCCAAACCCTTAATTTCAGCCCCAGGGTATTGAGAAAAAACAAGACATTTTGTGTTGATATTTATTTTCAACTGTTCAAATTGATTTTTCAAACCAAAAAGAAAATAAAACACAAATTTATTATAATTAATTTTTTTTATAATATTTGTCTTTTTTACAAAATTAAGAATTTTTCTCTTTAAGGTGTGCATTGGTTATCCATCTTCCTTTCTAGGATTATAACAAAAATTATTTTTAAATATCAACAAAAAATTCCAATATATATATTATTGTAAATTTAATTTAAGTTTTTTAAAGTGGTAATATGAGGAAAAAATTAGCTTTTACGATGATAGAATTGCTTGTTGTTGCAATAACGATTTTTGCCTGTGTTAAGCTCGCAGTCAATATTACAGACAACTTTTCCAAAAAAGATAAAACAGTTAATATCCTAAAAGACCTTCAAGCAACGATTTCAAAATCAATCCTTTTCAACGAATCAACCGATAATAGCGTCGCTAGTTGGTTATGGCGAGGTGACAGTTATAATGTTGCTTATGGAATTTTAACAAAATATCTTCTTGTAGATTATCCTGACGCTGTTAATTGTTCCAATCCTCTAAATTGCGTTGGAGGATATTCTTCTATGGATGGCGAAGATTACACCAATTTTAGACAGGAAGATGAATATGCAAGATTTTTAATCAACAAAGAAAAAATCCATATCGCCCTTAAGACAGTTGATCCTTGCGAAAAAAATCAAAACACTTTGTGTGCAATTGTTGCTGTAGATATAAATAATAAGGATTTACCGAATAAATTGGGTTATGATGTATTTTTATTCGGGGTTTATTCTCTTGGCGGATTTATGCCCTATGGCTATAATTTAGATAAAGATGAAGTTGAAAAAAATTGTTCACCCGATTCTAATGGCGAAACTTGTGCTGCAAAAATCATGCGTGACGGTTGGCAAATGAGAACTATTAAACCAAATGTTTATCCTATGTATGAAATTAAAAAATAGCAATTTTTATTTGAAAAAATACTTTATATATACAGGATATTAAAAAGTATTATAATAGAATTATGAAAAGCAAAAAATTAGTTTCAATTAAAGAAAAGCAAGCTGAAAGAAAAATCAAAGAAAAAGCTCAAAAAAACTTTGATGAATTATCTAAAGCTGTTCAAAATCCTATTCAGGCAAAGCTTTTGGCTTTTCAAAAAACCAAAAAAGAAATAAATCCAAAAGACTTATTATAATGCAAAATATTAAAAGTATCCTTTTTTTATATTTAACACCTCGCCAAAAATCCCAACTTTTGGGAACTTTAAAGGCATATAATTTAAAATTTAAAGATTTATCAAGCCTTGATCTTGTTGATAAATTTATGGAAGATGAAAAATATTATCTTGATATTTCTCAGCCGCATTTTGAATTTGTTAAAGATTATCTTGAGGATGATAAATTTTTAAATGAATTGAAAAAATATTTTGATTTTTTAAAATATGAAGAGGAGCAAAAAGCCTATTTTCAACCTTATATCGACAAGCAAAAAGAGCTTGCAAAGCAAATGAGAAAAAAGGCTCAAGAGTATAAGATGTCTAAATTAAAACCAACCAAAAAACAGCTCTATTACTATGACAGGCTGGTTAAGAACCATAATTTAGAAAAAAAAGACACAACAACAGCAAGCAGATTAGACTTAAAGAATTGGATAACAGAAATATTAAATGAATTTAGTTAAAAAAATAGAAGAAATATTAAAAAACGGCGGAATTGAAGAATATAAGCAAGAAGCAGGCTTGATTATTCAAGAAATTTCTGGACTTGATAAGGCAAAATTATTGATTTGTGATGATATTCCAAATGCTGATAAAATTGAAGAAATTGCCAAAAAAAGAGCAACCTCAAAAGCCCCAATACAGCATATTCTTGGCTATAGCTATTTTATGGGCGAAAAATATATCGTAAATAAAAACGTTTTAATTCCTCGAGATGAAACCGAAATTCTTGTTTCAAAATGTTTTGAATTATTGCAAAATAAAACCGAAAAAATCCATATTTTAGATATCGGGCTTGGAAGCGGTTGCATTTCTTGCGCTTTAGCTAAAAAATTAAAAGACAAAGATATTGAAATTTTAGGGGTGGATATAAGCCTTGAAGCGCTTGAAGTCGCAATAGAAAACATCAACAAGCTTGATTTAGTCAGAAAAGTGATAATAAGAAAATCTGACCTTTTTTCAAAAATAAGAAATATTGAAAAGTTCGATTTAATTGTTTCAAATCCGCCATATATCCCTAAAAAAGAGGAAAACAATCTTCAAAAAGAAGTTAGGGATTTTGAACCGAAAGAAGCGCTATACGCAGCTGATGAGGATGGAATTGAGTTTTATAAAAAAATAATAGCAACTGCGCCAAATTTCCTTAAAAAAGACGGCTATTTAGCCTTTGAACTTGGAATTGGGCAATATGAAAAAGTTCAAGAGCTGATGGAAAAAGATTTTGAAGATATCAAGATATACAAGGATTTAGCAGGAATTGAAAGAGTAATCACAGGTAAAATAAAATGAGATTAGACAAATTTTTAAAAGTTTCAAGATTAATAAAAAGAAGAACCGTTGCAAACGAAGTCTGCGACAGCGCAAGAGTTTTCGTGAATAATAACCCTGCAAAGCCTGCTAAACAGCTTAAAGAGGGCGATATTATCACAATTGAATATAAAAATATGACAAAAAATTATAAAGTTTTAACTATTCCAACAACGAACGTCCCCGTTCAAGAAGCTGCAAACCTTTATCAAGAGCTTTAGTTATGATACATATAAACTTCAGAATGTGATGAAGAATTTTCGTCTTGAGTTGAACATTGTTGATATTGCTTAACTGTAGCGTCTTTTTTAGATTTTAAAGTTACAGTATAACAATTTTTGTCTTTCGATAATTCATATTTATAATCATATTTTTTATTTAACTTAACTTTACTGATATCAGAGGGGTAGTAGCCATTTTCTTGTTTGTATTTATCAACATATTCAACTATAGGGTTAATTTCTTTAATTTCATTATTCTTGGGCATTTTAAAACCATAATTTGCAAAGCTCACAAGCCCCATAATTGCCCCAATTATTAGGAAAAATTGGATTAAAAACAATATACCCAAAATCATTAAAAATATTTTTCCTACGTTTAAAAATCTTTCTTTCATAAAAAAATTACCTTATAGACTACAAGGTAATTATACATTTTTTTATAAATTTTTCAATTAGCATTTAGTTTAAATATTCATATCGAACCGATGAACGTTTGTATCAGCCGCTTTCATGTTCATCCCGACAATCATGGATTGACGAGAATACATATTAATTTGATGAGCAACATTTCCGTTAAATACATCTTCATTATCAGCAATATAGCTTGTCATAGAATCAAAAATATTGCTAACTGTTTCATTGATATTAACGCTTGGTTCTTTAATTTTAGGTTGAACAGGAGCATTTTTAGGCGCAACATTCATCCCGAATGGTTTTAAGAAACTAAAATTTTCTGCCATAATTTTCTCCTTTATTGTTCGACCTTAGTTTTATATACGACACGATTTCATATTTTCTTTAATGTTTTTTGGTCAAATGTAAAGAAGTGTTAAATTAAATTTTATTCATATCTTAAAGCGTCAATCGGATTTAATAAAGAAGCCTTATAGGCAGGATAATACCCAAAACCAATTCCAACAAGCCCAGAAAAGCCAAAAGACAATAATATTGGGAAGATTGATATTACAATTGGAGTTTTAAAAATTGCGCCGATTAAAAGAGCGATAATAATCCCTGATATAACTCCGATTAATCCGCCCAACAAGGATAATACAAGCGCTTCGATTAAAAATTGTTCTCTAATATCCTTTGCCCTTGCGCCTATTGCCATTCTAATTCCAATTTCTTTTGTTCTTTCAGTAACCGAAACAAGCATAATATTCATAATTCCAATACCGCCTACAAGCAAGGATACAGAAGCGATTGAGGCTAATAATATTGCAAAAGTTTGAACAGTTGATTTCATTTTTTCTTGAAATTCTGCAGAATTTCTGATTTCAAAATCATTTTCTTGAGTTTTGCCTAAATTGTGTCGTTGGCGCAAGATTTCTGTAATATCTTGTTGTGCTATAGTAGCGTCATCAACAGAAATTGCTTTAGCTAAAATTTGATTAACAGACCCCGGAAAATCCGTTCCAAAAACCTTTCTTTGCGCCGTCGTTATCGGAACAAAGATTATATCATCCTGATCCATAGGACCCATCTGCCCTTTGGATTTCAGCGTTCCAATCACCTTAAAAGGAATATTTCCAACCCTTATCGTTTTTCCAATTGAATTAACATCCCCAAAAAGCTCTGTTTCAATGGTTGAGCCGATTATAGCAACTTTTGCTGCGTTTCTATCGTCCTCAGGATTAAACTGGCGGCCCATATTTATTTCATAGTTTTTTACATATAAATAAGCGCTTGTTATGCCATAGATTGTTGTTTGCCAGTTTTGATTTCCATACATAACTTGTTTAGAGGAGCTCAAAACAGGCGCTACTTCTTCAATTCCCCTTGCTTGCCTTTTGATGGCATAAGAATCTTTTAAGCTTAAAGTCGGTTTTGTTCCCATCCCAAGCGAAACTCCGCCCGATTTTGCCGTTGCAGAACGGATGGTCAAAAGGTTTGAGCCCATAGATTCCATATTTTCCTGAACTTTTTTATTTGCCCCAGAACCAATCGCAAGCATAATAATAACAGCACTTACCCCGATAATAATCCCAAGGGAAGTCAATATCGAGCGCATTTTATTAATTTTTAGAGAATTTAGTGCAATATTTAAAGTGGACTTAAAATCTATCATATCAATAATTTTACTAAATATCAGCCCAAAAATCGACCAAAAACCAAATAAATAACCTGATTAAACTATTTTATTGGTATTAAAGAGGAAATTGTATTAGAAAAAGTTTCTTGAGCTTCATTGATATCAAGCATTTCAGCCAATTCCCATTTATTTGTTTTTGTATTGAATGTGTAATGTTCAACTTTATCATTATCATCAGCGCTAACTTCAAAATAATGGCATCTTTGCGGGTCTTTTTTATCAAAAGTTAAAAATATTTCGGTATCTTTTTCGCTATTTTCTATGTCTTTACCCAAAATGACCGTTCTTAAACCATCGGGATAGAATGTTATTTCTTTATATGAATTATCATCCGGATAGCACTGAATTGCGCTCCATGGTTTTTCGCCTTGTGAAACGGTTGTTGATTTTACTCCATTATCGTCTATATAAGTTCTTGTTATATGACACATATCATCAAAATTATACGTCTGAACGGCTTTTAATGGGTCATTTGGATAGGATATATCAATTCTTGATGGCAAATTATATTCATCTAAATCGCCGAATTTCAATAATCCGTCACGTCCGTCTTGTGTTAAATTTTTAACTCTAACATAGCCCTTAAAATCTTGCTTTTGACCAAGTTTAATAAAGCTTCTTAACTTTTTAACGTCTGTTTTTGATTGTTTTTCAATTCCGCTAATTTCTTCATCCATTTTTTGATAAAGAAAACTTATAAAATTTGACAAATCATCGTCTGTATAATGTTTTGAAGTTAATATCGGATTTGTTTTAAATAAACCCGTAAAAGAAGGGTTTTGCGCCTTTTTAGACGGAACAAAAACATCATTTTCTTGTTTTAAAAATGAACTTATTGGATTTTTAGAATAATTATTGGATTTTAAATTGCTTTTAGAAGCAAAACTAACGGGTAAAACTTTCATTGGCATTTTCCTTATTTTTTATTAGAATAAGCCAAACAAAATCTGGTTTAAAGTAAAATTTTATTAAGCTTAGGTTTCTCTCGTTCGTTGTTTTAGCCAATCTTCTTTCAATAAATCGGAAACAATTTTTCCATCTTTAAATTTAATTATTCTTTTGGTATATTCCGCTATATCAGGCTCATGCGTTACAAGCACAACGGTTTTATTATATTTTTCATTCAAATTCACAAAAAATTCCATAACATCAATACTTGTTTTAGTGTCAAGGTTTCCTGTAGGTTCATCCGCTAAAATCAAAGGTGCATCGTTAACTATGGCTCTTGCTATTGCAACCCTTTGTTGCTGACCGCCCGACATTTGAGATGGAAGATTGTTTTCCTTGTTTTCTAAACCCACAATTTTTAGAGCCGCACTTGCTTTTTCATATCTTGTTTTTTCGTCAATTCCCTTATATATCATAGGCAAACACACGTTATCAATCGCCGTTGTTCTTGAAATCAGGTTAAATCCTTGAAAAACAAAGCCAATTTTGTTGTTTCTGATGTCTGATAATTGTTCACTATTCAAGCTGAGCACATCAACCCCATCAAGGTAGTATTCGCCGCTTGTGGGCTTATCAAGCGTTCCTAACATATTCATGCAGGTTGATTTTCCTGAACCGCTTGTTCCCATAATCGCAACAAATTCACCTTGCTCAATGCTGAAACTCACGCCATTCAAGGCATAGAACGTCTCATCGCCCATCTGATATGTTCTTATTATATTTTTTACTTCAATTAATGCCATATTTTTCTTCTACATTGGTGGAGGAGTGTCTTTTTTCTTGTTTTTAGAATCTTTTGAACCGACTACAACCTTATCTCCGACTTTTAATTCATCTGAAATAATTTGAGTTTTATTATCGTCAGATACCCCTGTTTTAATGTTATATCTTTTTAAACCTGTTGAAGTTTGAACCCAAAGCCCTTGAGACTCGTATTTTTGCTTATTATCAGCAGGTGTGAATTTTAAAGCTTTGTTATCAATAGCTAAAACGTCTTTTGCTTCGTTAACTATAATTGAAACATTGGCGCTCATCCCAGGG
>OIYG01002302.1_pt1 | contig 12383 bp, 13 predicted proteins | sample 1587861 | NCBI WGS metagenome assembly OIYG01 (sample SAMN03283272) | human gut metagenome | biome: human-associated habitat; material: feces | host: Homo sapiens | place: Peru | collected 2012 | reverse complement strand
ACTCTACATCTACTTCTTCAAGAGATCTAAAAAAATAATAATTTTCATCATCACTATAAATATTAAAGTTTTCTACATTAAAAAGTTTTTCTAACTGACCTAAGTTCTTATTCATAAAAACACCCTAACCTTATAAATATATTTTAGCATAAAAATAAAAGTTTGAAAACGCAAGAAAAAAAGAAGATTTCTCTTCTTATTTAACAAAATCACATATAATATCAGCAGTCTTTTCAACACCATACTTATCAACATTTATTGATAAGTCATAGTTATTTTGATTAGTCCATTCTCTATTAGTATAGAATTTATAATGTTTTTGTCTTTCTTTATTAATCTTTTTAATTTGCTTTAAAGCATTTTTCTCATCTAATCCATAATATTTTACTGCTCTTTGTACTTTACTTTCATCATCACTGTATAAGAATATTTTTATTGTATCTTTATTATCTTTTAAAATATAGTCTGCACATCTACCAACAATAACACATGACTCTTTCTTAGCAAGTTTTTCTATAACTTTTGTTTCAGCAATAAATAATCTATCATCATTATTATTTTCATAACTTGCAGATTTTTTCTTTTCATCTGTCATTTCTACATATTCCTCTGACAAACCTGCCTTTTTAGCTGATAGAGATATTATTTCTTTATCATAGAAAGGTACTCCTAGTTTTTTAGAAACTAATGAACCAACAAATCTACCACCTGATCCATATTCACGAGCTATTGTAATTACTACATGTTTTCCTTTATAAGTATTTGCTTCTTCATGTTTTTCAGTATATGTATCAGTCAATTCCTTAACTCCTAGTTTTTTATATTCTGATCTTAATATAAATATAGTTATAATAAAACATAAAACATCTGCCATACATCCAGCATATAAAACTCCATATATTCCTTTATTAAAAGCAAACGCTAATATTAATGAAATTGGTATTAATAAAATTATTTGTCTTATAAATGTAACAGCAGTTGATTTAACAACATGTCCTAAAGATTGAATTACGATACTTGTAGTCATTTCTAATGCATTCAGTGCAATTACTAATAAGAAACTATGACACATAAGTGTTGCGAACTCCATAAACAATTTATATGATGGATCACTTACTGAAATAAATATTCCTGCAATTTGTCTTGGGAATAATAAAAATACCAAGTTAAATATTATTCCTACAATAAAGTTTATTGTTAAAACTTTCTTGATAGTTTCTTTTACCCTTAATTCATTACCAGCTCCATAGTTAAATCCAATTATTGGTTGAGATCCAATAGAAATTCCTAAAACAGTTGAAATGTACAAACTATTTATTTTAGAAATAACTCCATAAACTGATAATGGTATATCTGCACCAAACTTAGTCTTAGCACCAAGATATGTCATTATATTATTCATAAATATAAATAATACTAATATTGTTGCTTGTGTTATAAATGAAGAAAGACCTAAAGATAATATTCTGAAGATATCTTTATCTAATTTAAAATCTTTCTTTTCTAATTTTACTGATTTTACTTTTCTAAGATATAAAACAGCAATTATAAAAGAAATAACCTGTCCAATAACAGTTGCAACAGCACCTCCTTGAACACCCATATTAAATCCAAATATAAATATTGGGTCTAATATTATATTTATAATTGCCCCAATAACTAACATTATCATAGAGTATTTTGGAGCTCCATCTGCTCTTATAATACTTGATAATGAAGAATAAATAATCATAAACGGTGCACCAATAATAATTATTCTTCCATAATCAACTGCATACTTATATACACTTTTAGTACAACCAAATAAATATACAAGATGTGGTAAAAATATATACGCAAATACACTTATAATAACTGATATTAAAACAGTCAAACTTACAGCTTGCCCAATACTTTTAGCAGCTTCATCTTTTTTATTTTCCCCTAATTTTAAAGATAAATTAGCAGCTGCCCCATTTCCAATCAATCCAGCAATTGCATTAAAAATTATAACTAATGGAAATATTACATTAGTTGCTGCATTGCCAAGAGTACCAACACCCTTACCAATAAAGATTTGATCAACAATATTATAAACTGAATTTATAAGCATACTAATAACACAAGGTACGCTAAATGCAAGTATCAATTTATTAATCTTATCTTTTCCTAAATTTAATTCTTTCATACTTCTACTCCCTTCTTTCTCACAAAAAAATAACATATACCAAAGATAATACGTTATTTCTTTTGATGCTTGTTCATTGTAGCACAAATAATTTTTTTTGTGTAAGCATTTTTTTAAAAAATTTTATTGGTTTTGACCATTAACTTGATTTGCTTGTTGTTGCTTCATTGCTTCTTGTTGCTTCTTAGCTTCCTCTAATGCTTTCTTCTCTAATTCTTCTTTTTCTTTTGCCTTATCAATTTTATTAAATTTAAGTCCTTTATCTTCAAGGTCTTCTATTGTTAAAACATTATTTAAAAGAACACTTCTTAATGGCGTAGATGTCGCAACTTTACCTCTAACCTCAGGAGTAACAATAAATGTTCTATCTAGTGTACCAATCTTATCAAACTCATACCTATAAGTTTCATCTTCATAAAATACTTCAGGTCCCTCATTAATATTATCAGTACTATTCTGTTCATCTTCCTGTTTTATCTCCCAAATAAATTTAAAATCATCATCTTTATACGTACAAAAATCATTCTGAAAAGACGTACCTTTAGGTGCTAAATAAACATCATTAACATTAGTCCTATGACATTTATACATAGTTAATCCATTATTAGATAAATTATATAAATCAGTAAAAACTTCAGTACTCATATCATTACTAAGTCCATTATAAGCAAGATTATTATCAAAATTTCCCATAAATTTAGAATCTTTCTTTAAATAATCAAGTAAACTTTTAGTCTTATTTTCAGAAGTAACATTAATTTCATCAATACAATATAAATATATCTTAGTATCTAAATCAGCATAATATAAAACAGAACCTGTAGTACAACTCTTATTAACCTTAGTTTTAATAGTAAAATCTAAACTATGTTCTTTATATTGTTTAGGAACTTTTAACTTTTGATTCAAAACTGTATATTCAATATCAGAAGAATCTACTAAAGATTCATTAGTTGAAATTTTTACTTTACGTGAAGCTTGATAAAACAAACCTCTATAACTTTGAATCTTAGTACTCTCATCATATTTACTAATATTAAAAATAGGTGCTTGTCCAGAATTCATTCTAAAATAGTCAATAAAAGCACTTGAAACACCAAATATAACTAATATAATTAAAAAATTACGTATCTTCTTAAGCATATCTATACCCTCTTTATTATATATTAATTATAACATTTGTTTTTCTTTTTTGTCCATAAAAGAAAAAAAGAAAACTATAAAATAAATAGTTTTTCAAATTAATAATTATAAATCATTTAACATTTCTTCTAATTCATCTATCTGTTTTAATCCAACAGATTTAGTAATTAATTTTCCATCTTTAAATAATAATAGTGCTGGTATTGACATTATACCATAATCTTTACAAATACTCTCTGCTTCATCAACATCTAACTTATAAAAATGTGTGTCTTCCCTATTAGTAGCTAACTCATCAATTATAGGTGATAACATTCTACAAGGTCCACACCATGTAGCATAACAATCAACTAAAACTTTTCCTTCCTTTATTTTATCATTAAATTCATTTTCTTTTATTTCTATTACTTCCATATTAATCCTCCATTTTTTTTATTATTTCAGTTGCTGCAATAGCTCCATCAGCAGTTGCAGTCGCAAGTTGTCTTAATGTTTTTACTCTAGTATCCCCAACTACATATATATCATTAGTTTTTGTACATAAATTATCATCAGTAACTATATATCCATTAGAATCAAGTAAAACAATATTTTCAAATCTCTTATTATCAGGAATATTACCAATCGCAATAAATAACCCATCAATATCTAATTTATTAATATTATTCTCTATATCAGTCACTTCTATACTCTCTAAATGTTCTTCTCCATTAATACTTGTAATATTAGAATTTAAAATTAATTCAATGTTATCTCTTTTTAAAACATCATTAATTAATTTTTCTTCTCCTCTAAACTTATCTCTTCTATGAATTAAATAAACTTTTTTTGTAATATTTGATAAATAAATTGCATCTTCAAGAGCAGTATTTCCTCCACCAACTACCGCAACAACTCTATCTTTAAAGAAATTGCCATCACATGTTGCACAATATGATATACCTTTTCCCAATAGTTTATCTTCATTTAAAATATTTAATTTTCTTTTCTTTAAACCTGTCGCAATAATAATACTTTTTGCTTTATAAGTATTTTTTGAAGTTTTAACTTCTTTTTCATTAGTAATTTCAATTACCTCTTCATACTTAAATTCAACTCCAAGTTTTTTTATCTGATTATATAAATTTGTTGCAAAATCAAATCCTGATATATTTGGAATTGCTGGATAATTTTCAATATTACTTGCATTAATTATCTGTCCACCATAACATTCCTTCTCTAATATAAGAACTTTTTTATTTGCACGTAACGCATATAAAGCAGCACTCATTCCACTTGGACCTGCTCCAACAATTATTACATCATACATATAATCACTCCCAATTTATAATTAAATTTTACGTAAATTAATCTTTTATGTCAACAGAAAAAAATATGTCCAAAGACATATTCCCATTTAATAACCTTTTGATTTTCCTTCAGTTTGAACTGGTACTAATCCATTTAGAATTTCTCCCAACTTAGAATTCAAAGAAGAAACAATTATTAACCTGCTTTCAACTCCAATTGAAGCTCTTTTTATTTTTTCTAATCTTTTAATAGTTTCTTGAAACTTATTAAAATCTTTTTTAACATTACTCAACTCTTCTTCATTAGTAGCTGTAGTCATAGCATTAATATAATAATTTCTTATTTCAGTTTTTAATCTATCGTATTTTTCTTCCTCACTATATAGCATCTCTAATCTAGTGTTCATTGTCATGTCAATCTCCCCCTTTAGACGCCACATATTATAACACATATATACTATAAAGTAAACTTATTTATTCAATTTTCAATATAAATTAATTTTATCTTTTAGAAAGTTCAACTACCTTTTTCCATAATAAAGGTCCAACAATACCATTAATTTCAAAATCATAATCCTTTTGTATTTTCTTAACAGACCTCTCAGTCAAATCATCAAATATACCATTAACCCTAACCCCAGGTATTGATTTATCATATCTACATATCTTTAATAAAAATTTCTGAAATCTCTTTATATCGTCACCTGTCATACCCTTAGTTAAAAAATAATCAGGATATAATTCACTTATAAAATCCTTAAACTGTTCCGGAACATACTTTAAAATCTTATTATAAATATCAATCAAAGTCTTAAAATCATTATAAGTAAATTCCCCAGTAACAGGTAATTTATATTTCTTTTGAAATGCTTTAACCATAGTAACAGTATTTTCGGAATATATTGAATTAGTCTGTAATCTTGGCACATCTGGATCCATAAAAGCAAGTGCATCTAAAAAGTAATGTATGTATTCAACATCAATTCCCGTCGAACCTAAACTTAATTTATCAGAATATAAAAGTGTAATCTCATCCTCAGTTAATCCTTCAGAATATAGTTCTCCAAGTTTTTTAACACTATTATAAATGTACTTTATTTTGTACCAAGTAGCCTTATTGACAACACCTGTAACAGTAAGAGAAAATATTTCTTGGAATTTTTTTACCGCATCCTCTACTTCTTTTGTATAAATTCCTAAAGTATCTGTAATCTCAGGAATTGCTGGATAATTGTATCTAATTCTTTTTAAATCTCTCTCAATTAAAAGTACAGGATTACCAAAACTTCCAAGTCCAACATCATAACCCGGATAACCTAAAATTCCATCTCCAACCTCAGCATCATATTTAATAGAGATATCATTTCCATAATACTTTTTTAAAATCTGTAATGGTGTCTTTCCTTGATTTGACAAAGCTACCGTACCCCACTGCGATAAACCATTACAAGTAGTATTTCTACCATCACAATAACTCGTAAAATAAGGTTGAATACTATCTCCCTTCACAACATAATTATTAAATATTTCTTGAACAATATTATCAATATTCTCATAAGTTGATCTATTTTCAGTATAAGTTTGATCATAAGCAGGAAGCGAAGTTATATCAAAATTATACCCTTTAGATTTATACCATTCGTTATAAATTCTATTCATAGTAAAAGAAATTATTGCATAAATATTGGAAATTAACGCATTTTTTGGCCACGTTGGATAAAGTTCACTTGCCGCAACATTTGAAATATAACTAGTAAACGAAATAGTAATATCTCTAGCATTAGAACTAGGAGCTCCTAAATGAACAGTAATCATATTTGGTACAATAGGATACCTAACTGACATAATATGCCCTTTCATTTGATGGAACAATATTTATATTTTGTACAACACAAATACCATCATACATATTAACATTATAAGAATACTCTTTATTATTATAAACTGCTGTTATTTTATAAATAGTCATTTTAGGAGCAACTAAATCATCATTATCAAGCGGTGGTGTCGGTAAAGTTATCTTACCAATTATCCCAGAAATATTTGTAACACCTTCAAAAAAAACAACATTAATATTTTCAATTTCTTTACTAACAATAACCCTTAAATTAGTAATAGGTAGAGCTTGATTAGCAAACGATGCCTTAATATTCAAATTCCCCCTACCAGTATTTTCATCCATAAATCTTTTATAGATAGCAGAATTAATAAAACTGCTATCTGTTATTTTAACATTATTCATTTTTCATCTCCTAAATTTTTAATACTTGCCCAATACTCAATTTACTGGACTTCAAATTATTATTTTTAATTATTGTAGATACATCAGTATTATATTTTTTAGCAATACCATAAAGTGAATCCCCTTTTTTCACTACATATTCGGCCATATTATCTGAAAAATCATTGCCAAAACATTCCAAAACAATAGAATCCTCCTTAGTTCTTATTTTTAAATTCTGTCCAATACTTAACAAATTATTTTTTAACCCATTATCTTTTATAATTGTATCAATAGTAATACCATATTTTTTAGCAATTACATATAGCGAATCTCCTTTTTTTACTACATAATTAATATAAGATGGTAATTCCCCACTTGGATCACCTGCATAATTTTCAGGTATTTTTAACACTTGTCCAATACTCAAAGCATTTGATTGTAAATTATTAAATTTTTTTATATCTTGAACAGTAGTCTTATATACCCTAGCAATTCCATACAATGAATCACCCTTTTTAACAGTATAACTTATCATTGAATCAGGATTAGTCCCAGAAGTATCAGTTATTTTTAATACCTGTCCAATCTGCAAATTATTATCTTTTAAACCATTCAAATTTTTTATATCAATGACACATACACCAAATTGATTACTGATACCATATAATGTATCCCCCTTTTTAACTGTATAAGTTTGCATAATTCACCTCAATTAAAATTATTCAAAATAACAAAAAAAATAACAAAAAAATCATCCTACAACCTAATTTATATTAAATTGTATAAGATGATTTATTTATATTTACATATACATTTACTTAATTTTTCTTCTTTGAAACATTCCCAATAATTTTTAATTTAAAATAATCCCAAGCCTGTTCATCATTATTACCAGCAATTGTAGTTATTGCCTCAAATAATTCTTCATCACTCAAACTTATTTCCATACCATTTATTTGATAAGTCATAATCATAGCCATTAAACCCGTTCTTTTATTAACATTTTTAAAGCAATGTGTAGTAACAATATTATAACCTAATCTACATGCTTTTTCTTCTATTGTTGGATAAATATCTTGCCCAAAAAAACTTGCAAAAATAGAATTAACAGCTCCTTGAAATAAAGCACCAGTATTGTCAATAAAACCTAATGTTTCATTATCTTCACTAGCAGCAGCTAACTTATCATGAATAAGTAAAATATCTTCTTCAGATAAAAATTCGCCATCATAACCATCTATTTTCATTACTTTAATCTCCCTAAAAGCTTATTATATTTCTGCATATTTTTATCTAATAAATTATTAAATGTCTCATTATCAATTTTTGATTTATTATCAAAATTTTTCAAAGTATCAACTTTTTTTAAATAATCAGTAGAAATCTTATCATATTTATTTTCACACAATATATCAGCTAATTCAAAATCTTTATATACACTTTCTTCTAATACTTTAACAATTTCATCATCATTCATTTTCTTATCTTTTAAATAGCTATAAATTACATTAAAGCGATCATAATCTAACAATATTGGAAACCATTTTATTATAGATTTATAATCAACATCATCTAATGAAGTATAAAATTTAGCACTTTTTAATAAGCTAATAATTGATATTCTATTAATAAAATCATAATTATTCTTTAAAATAAATTCTATAGTTTCATCATCAAGAAATTCTTTAAGTATTGTAATTCTCTTATTTAATTCTAATTTTAGCAATTCATCTACTGAATTATTTTTATCTATAATTTTACTATCCATTACTACCCCTCCAAATTATAAAGATCTTTACTAAAAAATATATAATATTTTTTTCCATTACACCATAATTATTAATAAAATTTTATCTTTTTTTACGTTTTTTTCTTACCACACGTACTCCCAATATTCCACTAGAAATTGCAATTAATGATAATAGATTAACATCATTAGCAGACAATGGACTTATTTCAATAGAATTAGCAACTTCTTTATTATCAGTATCAGTAACTTTCGGATTAGAATAATCAATCTTAGAAAAATCAACATCTATAAAACCAGAACCATTTCCGCCAGCAGATCCTGTAGAATATTGGCAAGATTGTTGCATTACTACATCATTCCTATCCCAAGCATGAAGTCCGCTACCAGAATCAGGAACAACCTCATTCACATCAGTCTCAGTACTATAGTTATTACCATACGCATACCATAATGAATATTTGCTATATAAATCATCACCTATAGCGCCATGAATCTTATTATCAACACTTCCACTAGTATATATACCAGGAATATATCCAGCCTCACATATTTTATTATACCATATTTCAAGTATTACTTTTAAATCTTCATCGCTTGTTTTACCAACTCTTGCCTGTTCTAAATCAATATAAATAGGATAATCAATATTCTTAGAAGATGCTTGTTCAATTGCCAATTCTGCCTCTTTAATAACCTGTTTTTTAATACTTTCCTGATCCATTGTTGAATCAGCAGTATTTACAACATATAAACCTATTGGAATATTATTCTTAGCAGCACCTATAGCAAACTCATCAAATTTAACATCTTTAGTACCGCCTTCACCAGCCTTTAATATTAAATACTCAAAATCATTTGCCATTTTATTCCAATCAGTAACAGTATTATAAGAAGAAATATCTGCACCACGAATATATTGATCTAAATAGTCATACTCCTGAAGAGTTTGTTCTTTAGAAAATGTTTTCTTACCATTTACTGTAGGAATATTTAAAACCATCCCATCTTTTAAACTAGGTTTAGTTATATCACTAATTGCCTTATCATGATTAGCAGTAAGCAATGAATTATATAGTATTCCATTATAATCAAATATATCATTAATACTAAGACCAGTAGTAACAGCAAGTTCATTTAAATCATCACCCTCATGATATGTATAAGTACCATCATTTACAAATCCTTCAGGCTTATTTAATCCTTTATCTTTAATAATCTTAGCTAAATCAACAGACTTTATATCATAATATACTCTACCATCTTTTACATATAAATTATAAGAACCATCATAAGAAATAGAATCTCCTTCTTGTTTAATTAATGAATCAAATTCAGTAACATTCAAATTATTTCTCATAAGATTCAAATTATCATCACTACCAGTAACACCAACATAAATCCTATTAGCAGTACACTTATTCAAAAAAGTCATTATAAGATTTTCTTTAGTAACATTATCCAAATCACCATTTTCAATAATATTATCAATATTTAAATATACTGGTAATTCAACTCCGTATTTAGAAATCAATTCTTTAACATAAACGACTTCCTTAAAAATCTCACTTTGGGTATCAGCTTTAGTAGAAATTATTATTCCCTTATTAATTCCCTTATCTTTACAATAATTTAATTTAAATTTGATATTTTCTCTTTGAACAATCAAATCAGAACTACTACCAACATCCAATATAACATAATCATCATTATCAATATGTAGTTCAATAAAAGGTCTAACATGAGTATAACCATCCTTAACACCATCAGAACTACCAGTTCTAATATGAGAAGCAAGTGGTACTCCTACCATAGTTCCAACAATCGCAATAGGTAAAGCTCTTTTTAAAATAAACTTTTTAGAGTTGCCTAAAACTTTTCCAGCTTTTTCCCTAATATCTAGATTCTTAATCTTCATCCAGCATCCCCCTTTAATGTCACATATAATACCATTTTATAGTGAAAAAGTCAAACAAACAGTCGTATATATAACATATGAACCATTGTTTATCAATGTAAAACGCCATATTCTATGTTAATAAAACATCTAAAGAAAAAATTCCATATAAAAAACTATAATGACAATCATCAATTATAGTTTACTATCTTTTATTATTCTAATTCTGTACTTACAAACTTTAAATTTTTATCAAATTTCCAAAGTATGTTATATTCCTCCTCAACAGTCGAAGTTGCTTTATTATATTTTTTTGCTTTTTGATGCACTAAATAATAGTTATCATCTTTTTCATATGAAATTATTTCTGTATCATAAGACATAATCGTTGTTCCACCACATCTACTAAATAAATATATTTTATCTCTACCTCTATCTATTGCTTGAACTCGCGGACATCCTAACTCAGATAGATCATCAAGCGTATAACTTGGTTCTTCATCAAAAAACTCTTTATATGCATTTTCAAAATCTGAAACTTTAATAACTGTTACCTTTTCACCTATATAGGTCTTATCATTTTTAATACCATCTTCTTCTGGAATTTTATTTATCTCATCCTCCGTTAATACATAATTTTCAAATGTCCCTAAATTATATGTTACATTATATGCCATTTTTAATTTAACTTCTTTTGTTATATTAGATACACCCTTATTAAAATATGTTGCAGTTACAACTTTACTAGTTATTGTATCATCAATAGAAGCCATTTCAATAAACTTATTTAATTTAGTTTTATCTTCCTCACTAAAAGTATTTACATCATCTATTTTCTCAGTTTCTTTTTCCTTTTTCTCCTCAATCTTTGTATTTTCTTTTGCCGCCAACTTATCCCTATTAAAAAATATAAAAGTACCAATTCCTATACATAATATTAATAATATAATTATTATAATAACCCCTATATTTATTTTATCTTTTTCTTTCATACACACACCTCTATCATAACATTATCCTATCAAAAAATATAAATCTAATCAAGATAATCAAAATTACTTATTTTATATACCATTAAAAAATAATATATGTTACTAGTTACTTAATTTCATTTTCTCTTTCTGTACAAAAAAAGACCAGAAATTTTATTCTGATCTATCAAATAAAATACAATTTACTATTTACTTATAACTTTCTTATGCCATGATTTTTTATTACAATTAGGACATTTCATTTTTCTTGTTCTATTAAAATGCATAGAAAACAAAACACTTTTATATGTTGGAATATATTTATAATTACAATTTGAGCATTCATAATATCCTGCAATTTGTTCAATTCTTATTGCATAACAAATTCCAATAACAAAAGGAATAACGCCAAATACAATTAATAATATTCTTATCCAATTATCCATTTGAACAAATGATGCAATCATAATACAAAGAAGCATAATTATTGATACTGTTACTCCAATAAATGTTTCTAAGATAAGTAACTCTCTATCTCTTTGTTCTTTAATTCTTATCATTTCAAGTAAGTTTTCTTCTAACTTTTTTTCATTATCTTTCATATCTACAATACAACCACTAAATAAATCATTTATGGTAATATTTAATATCTTACATAATTCTGGAATATTAGATACATCAGGAATACAATTTCCATTTTCCCATTTAGAAACAGCTCTATCTGACACATTTAATCTTTCTGCTAACTCGCATTGTGTTAATCCACTTTCTTTTCTTTTTTGTTGAATAAACTTGCCAATCTTAATTTGCTCCATATAGTTCTTCCCCTTTCAAATTAAATCATATACTACTTATTATGAATTTAACACGAACACAAAGTTGAGTTCAGCAAATTGTAATTTAGCGAATAGTATGTGCTGTAATTATCGTATAACTATATGAGTT
>OIYG01002299.1_pt1 | contig 12397 bp, 7 predicted proteins | sample 1587861 | NCBI WGS metagenome assembly OIYG01 (sample SAMN03283272) | human gut metagenome | biome: human-associated habitat; material: feces | host: Homo sapiens | place: Peru | collected 2012 | reverse complement strand
CCTCAAGTCGCTTTATGGGGTAAGGGGATTTTGTGTCTGCGACATTTCTGTTGTGCAAGAAATATGTACAATAAAATGAATTTTGTCGCTTTGCAAGCAAAATCCCACTAAACCCTATAGGTTGCGGATTTGAGGAAAAATACAAATTAATTCTGAAACCATTCTCTTTTTGAAGATTTTTTTATTTGGAAAGCCTGTTTTTTATTATTAAGGCATTATCATGAAATATCGGTATGATATCGACAAAAAGGACAAAAGAAAACGCCGCATAGCCCTCTTGTTAGAGATGCTATGCGGCGATAGGGTGTTTAGCTTTTTTGTTCGCACGTTTCATGCGTCAGCTTGTTCGCACGTTTTATGCGCAAGCTCGTTCGCACGTTTCATGCGTCAGCTTGTTCGCATGTTCTTGCGCCAGCTGTTTCTTATTTGATCATGTCGACAGAACGCTTCAGGAAGGCATCTAAGGCGGCACCCTTCAACATGCCGTTCTGAAGCAGAGCGAGGTCGATGAGCTGATGCACAACCTTGTTGTCCTTGGCGAAGGCGCTGAGGATGTCCTTCTTCTTTGTGCGCTGCTCCTCAAGGCTCTTCTCGGTGTTCTTGACATCGTCTTTCTCCTCCTGAGAGATCTCCTCGGGCTTCTTGCCGCTCTGGCTCTGATGCAAGGCAGCAAGGCGAGCCTGTAGGCCCTTCATCTCGCTGACAACAGGCTTCAGCTCGTCAGCACAAGCGGTGTTCTCGTTCTCCACGATGCCCTTGATGAGGGCGTGGTCGCTGTTGAGCACAATGTTGTAAGCGTCGGGCATCTGTGCGTAGAAGGCCATGCCTGCCTGGTAGCGGCTCATCTCCTTCATACGACGCATATACTCGCTCTGGGTGATGATGACAGGCAGCGCCTGCTCGCCCAACGACTCAACCTGAACGTAGAACTCGGCCTTGTCCATTTTTGGCATCTGGGAGCGGAACATCTCTGACAGATTGTCACTCGTGTCCTTGTCAAGGCTCTCCTCCTTCTTGTCGTCTTTCACGATGAGGTGGTCAACCACGTCGCTGTCAACGCGTGTGAAGCGGCTCTTCTCAAGCTTCTGCTCCAGCATCGATGCCATAGGCACGTCAAGCTGTCCGTCGAACAACAGCACGTTGTAGCCCTTGCCCTTGGCGCTCTCTATGAAGCTATACTGTCCCTCCTTGTCGGTGGCATACAGATAGATGAGGTTGCCTTCCTTGTCGGTCTGGTTGTCCTTGATGAGCGTCTTATACTCCTCGTAGGTGTAGTGCTTGCCATCCACGTCCTTGAAGAGGGCAAAGTCTTTGGCGCGGTCGTAGAAATCGTCCTGTGACAGCATGCCGTAGTGGATGAAGAGCTTCAGGTCGTCCCACTTCTCCTCATACTCCTTGCGGTTCTCCTTGAAGATGCTGTTAAGGCGGTCTGCCACCTTCTTGGTGATGTAGGTAGAAATCTTCTTCACGTTAGCATCGCTCTGAAGATATGAGCGGCTCACGTTCAGAGGAATGTCGGGCGAGTCGATAACGCCGTGCAACAGAGTGAGGAACTCTGGCACAATGCCCTCCACCTGATCGGTCACGAACACCTGGTTGCAGTAGAGCTGAATCTTGTTGCGCTGCAGCTCGATGTTGCTCTTTATGCGTGGGAAGTAGAGTATGCCGGTGAGGTTGAACGGATAGTCGACGTTGAGGTGAATCCAGAACAGCGGCTCGTCCTGCATGGGGTAGAGCGTGCGGTAGAACGACTTATAGTCTTCATCCTTCAGTGTGCTCGGTGTCTTTGTCCACAGTGGCTCCACATTATTTATAATGTTGTCCTCGTCGGTGTCTACCTGCTTGCCGTCCTTCCACTCGGTCTTCTTGCCGAAGGCCACGGGCACAGGCATAAACTTGCAATACTTGTTCAGCAACTCCTGAATCTTGATCTTGTCAAGAAATTCCTTGCAGTCGTCGTCGATGTAGAGAATGATGTCGGAACCACGATCCTCTTTCTCTGCATCGCTGATTTCAAACTCAGGACTGCCGTCACAGCTCCATTTCACGGCCTTTGCGCCGTCTTTGTAGCTGCGTGTCACGATCTCCACCTTCTTGCTCACCATGAATGAAGAGTAGAAGCCAAGACCGAAGTGGCCAATGATAGCGTTGGCGTTGTCCTTATATTTGTCGAGGAAGTCGTTCACACCTGAGAAGGCAATCTGGTTGATGTATTTGTCAATCTCCTCCTCTGTCATGCCGATGCCGCGGTCGCTGATGGTCAGCGTACCTTTGTCGGCGTCGAGGCTCACGTGCACGGTGAGGTCGCCCAGCTCGCCTTTGAAGTCGCCGCGCTCTGCCAGCGTCTTCATCTTCTGTGTCGCGTCGACAGCGTTAGACACCATCTCGCGCAAGAAGATCTCATGGTCAGAATAGAGGAACTTTTTGATGACGGGGAATATGTTCTCGGTTGTAACCCCGATATTACCTTTCTGCATAGCTGTTATGTTTTTTGTTTTTATTTCTTAATCTGATTTCTTTTGCTTTTAGACTTGCAAATAGTGTGCCATAAGAAAAACTCTTTTGCTTTTTCCGTTGGCAACAGATCGTGGCGACAGATGTTTTTGGGGGCTTCAAATAAGAATTTGTGCATTACATATAAAAAAGTTGATTTTTGTTTTGTTCGTTCCCGATTATTTCCTACTTTTATGTTGAAAAACATCATGGGGTGACAAAATGGATTCCATTTTGCCGCATCCTTTTAAAAAAAGAAAAAAAATGACAAACGAAGAGAGATGGATGGAGCATTACAGTCTTCTTAAGAAATATGTGTCGGAGCATGGACATCTGCCCGACAAGAAAAAGGTTGAGAACCGCGGGTTGCTCAACTGGTGGAAATACAACAAAAAACGTGCGAAGCAAGGCCTCCTGCCGCCCGATCGCTTAGCTTTGCTCAAAACGCTCAGCGACATGCGGCTGACCGTGAGCAAGGATCATGACCTCTTTGGCGACATGTCGTCGTCTCAGTATGAAAAATAATGATGGTTTTGTGGGGTAAAGAAATTTTGCAGGTTTTGTGTTAAAGAAATTTTGTCGGTTTAAGATATTTTCATATTTTTGCAAATGCGTAGAAAACGTTTTTTGTAACCGACAAGCTAATAATTGTTATGGATCTAAATCGAAAACCTCAAAGGCGATTCTTTAAAGGATGTCGCGCCTTTATAAAAACAACCCGACTGGCTGTGGCGGTGTTCGCTTCGGTCTTGCCGTGCGCTGTAGCCGCTCAGAACACCGAGACGGATGTCAACGACTCGCAGAAAGGCATGGTCAACAACGCCCTCGACGTCATCAACGGCAAGACGGCGGGCGTGAACGTCGGCACCAATGGTCTCGACCGCATGGCCATGCTCAACAGCGTGCGTGTGCGCGGCACCACATCAATTCTTGGCGGCAACGACCCGCTTGTCATCATCGATGGCGTGACCTCCGACATCGCAACCCTTTCTACCATCTATCCTGCCGACATCGAGAGCTTCGAGGTGTTGAAGAACGCAGCGGAGACATCACAGTATGGCTCGCGCGGAGCCTCGGGCGTCATCGTGCTCACCACGAAAAAAGGCACGGGAGGCGGCTTCCGAATATCCTACGAAGGCAACATCGGCTTTGAGAGCATGTACAAGCATCTCGACATGCTTAGTGCGGCAGATTATGTGGCTACCGCCAAAAGTCTCGGCGTCTATTGTAACGATGCCGGACACGATACCGATTTCTTCAAGGCCATCACGCGCACGGCTCTCGTGCAGAACCATTATCTTGCCTTCAGCGGTGGCACGCCAGAGTCAAACTATCGTGCCTCGTTCGGAATAATAGACCACAACACCATAATAAAGGACCGCAAATACAACAATTTTGTGGCAAAGCTTGATGCCACACAGAAAGCTTTCAATAACCGGCTCGTGGGCGAGTTTGGCGTGTTCGGCTCCTCCTTCCGCAATAACGACATCTACGACACGCAGATGCTGTTCTATTCGGCAGCCTGTCAGAACCCTACATATCAGGTAGGACGCGACGCCAACGGCAACTGGACAAAGAACCAGACCGCCTATCGCATAAACCCGCCGATGGCGGTGTTGGAAGAGAAAAACGACCAGAAAGACCTGAACTTCAACACACACCTTCGCCTGTCGTATGATCTGTTGCCGGGGCTGAAGCTCACGGCTTTCGGCTCCTACTCTTATTCGTCAACAGAGCTGTCACAGTTTTGTCCCACCTGGGTGTGGGCGCAAGGCAACGTGTTGCGTGGTGAGGAAAAGAGGCAGGAGTGGCTCGGCAACATCGCCCTCAACTATGACAAGACCTGGGGCATACACGCGTTGAAGGCAAGCGTGGGGGCTGAATATCAGCAACAGGAGTTCACGGCTTTCCGCGCCCAAGCCAAGGGCATAACGACCAACGCTTTCGGCTACAACAACATCGGCGCGGCAGCCACACGGCCGTTCGGCGCTACCGTCAGCTCCTATGAAGACCGCCATCTGGCTTCGGTCATGGCAACGGCAACATACAGTCTGCTCGACCGCTACTCGCTCTCTGCCACCACCCGCGGTGACGGCTCGTCGATGGTGGGCGACAACAACACATGGGGCTTCTTCCCCTCGCTGTCTGCCACATGGGATGTCATGAAGGAGCCGTTCATGAAGAACCAGCGTCTGTTCTCGACGCTTAAGTTGCACATGGGCTACGGACAGTCGGGCAACCTCGGCGGCATATCGGCCTACACCTCGCAGAACACATTGCGCCCAACGGGGCTGGTCATGGCCAACAACACACCCACGGTGACGCTCGGCATGGTGCGCAACAACAACCCCGACCTTAAGTGGGAAACAAAGTCGACGTTCAACATCGGCGCCGACCTCGGCCTGTGGAACAACCGGCTGATGCTCACCGCCGAGTATTATTACTCAAAAACCACCAACATGCTCTACTCTTACGACGTGCCCGTGCCGCCCTTTGCCTTTGAGAAGCTGCTTGCCAACATCGGCTCGATGGAGAACAGCGGTGTGGAGCTGGGCCTGTCGGTGGCTCCTGTGCAGACACGCGACGTTGACCTTAACGTCAACCTCAACGTCTCTTACCAGAAGAACAAACTTCTGTCGCTGAGCGGACGTTATAACGGCATGGACATGTCGGCGGCCAACATTACGGCCATCGGCTCGCTTGACGGCGCAGGACAGAACGGTGGCGACAACAACCATGTGCTCTATCAGATCGTCGGACAGCCGCTCGGCGTGTTCTACCTGCCCCACTGCAAGGGACTCTATGTCGATGAAAACGGCACCAACAAATATGACATCGAGGACCTTGACGGCAACGGCACCGTCGATTTTGGCGATGGTGGCGACCGCCGCATCTGCGGTCAGGCCACGCCTAAGGTGCTGCTCGGCTCCAACATCAGTCTGCGTTACAAAGATTTCTATCTGTCGTTGCAGATGAACGGCGCGTTCGGACACAAGATCTTCAACGGCACCGGACTGGCTTACTCTAACATGTCGAGCTTCCCCGACTATAACGTGCTTGCGTCAGCACCCAAGAAGAACATCGTTGACCAGAACATCTCCGACTATTGGCTGGAGCGTGGCGACTATCTCAACTTCGAGTATCTGACCCTTGGCTATAACATCCCGTTAAAGAGCCGTACGGTGCGCTCGCTGCGTCTCTCGTGCAGCGTTAACAACCTCGCCACCATAACGTCGTATAGCGGACTGACACCAATCATCAACAGCAGCGTTGTCAACTCCACGCTCGGCATTGACGACAAGCGCAATTATCCGCTCTACAGAACCTATTCTGTTGGGGTGAGCATACAGTTTTGATACGAACCATCTAAAGCTTCACTTTTTGTTATGAAACATAACCTTTTAAAATATTGCAAGCATCTGTCGCTGACGCTTGCGTTTTCCGTGCCTTTGTGTCTTACCGCATGTCTCGACGAGCATCCGAAGGACCAGGTTTCGGCAGACGAGGCTTACGACTCGGCCTCAAACCTGTATGTCAACGCCGTGGCCTCGCTCTACAATTATATAGGTTCAGACCAGGAGGGGGAGGGCCTTCAAGGAACCTGCCGTGGCGTTTACGACTATAACACGCTGACCACCGATGAGGCTATAGTGCCTATCCGTGGCGGCAACTGGTATGATGGCGGTTTATGGCAGAACATGTACGAGCACAAATGGACGGCTACCGACACCGACCTCTACAACGTGTGGAAATATCTCTACAAGGTGATTGTGCTCTCCACAGGTTCGCTTGAGACCATCGACACCTACTCGTCGCTCCTTACCGCTGACCAGAAGAAAGCTTATGAGGCAGAGGTAAGGGCCGTGAGGGCAATGTTTTATTATTATGCGATGGATATGTTCGGACGCATACCCATCGTTGAGTCTACAAACCAGACCACGGCATCGCTCAAACAGAGCGAGCGCTCCGACGTCATGCGTTATGTGGTAAAGGAGCTGCAAGAGGTGACGCCGCTCCTTCCCGACGGCCATTCTAACCTGCAAGGCAACAACTATGGGCGCATGACGCAGCCTGTGGCGTGGTTCCTCCTGGCAAAGATTGCGCTCAACGCAGAGGTCTATGCCGACGACAACTGGACTGACGGCACACGTCCGTCGGGCAAAGACATAATGTTCGATGTCGATGGCAGGCAGCTCAACGCATGGGCCACATGCAAGGCCTATTGCGACAAGATAACCTCTTCAGGCTACCGTCTTGCCGACGATTATGCCTCATGCTTTGCCGTGCACAACGAGACATCGGTAGAAAACATCTTCACCATCCCCATGGACAAGACGCTTTTCAGCAACGAGTTCCATTATCTCTTCCGCTCGCGCCATTATGCCCACGGCGGTGCCTATGGCGGCGCGTCAGAGAACGGTCCCTGCGCCACCGTCTATGCGGTCAGAGCCAACGGCTACGGCACAGCAGAGGTCGACACCCGTTTCGCGCTCAACTATTATTCTGGAAAGGTGGAGGTCGACGGCAAGCCTGTGATGCTCGACAATGGCGAGCAACTTGAATACATGCCGTTGGCCGTTGAGAAAAACCTCACGGCAAGCAAGTATATCCAGACGGCAGGGGCGAGAATGAAGAAATATGAGGTCGACCGCACGGCATACTCCGACGGCCGCATGCCCGACAACGACATTGTGCTTTTCCGTTATGCTGATGTGCTTCTCATGCGTGCAGAGGCAGAGGTGCGCAACGGCGGCGACGGCTATGCCGACATGAATGCCGTGCGTGCAAGGGTGGGCATGGCTCCGCGTCCTGCCACCCTCGACAACATCCTCACCGAGCGTCTGCTTGAACTGGCGTGGGAGGGCTGGCGCCGTCAGGACCTTATCCGTTTCGGGCGCTTCTGCCAGGCTTACGACCTGCGCACACCTGTGGCAAACGAGTCGAACGGTTTCACTACCGTTTTCCCGATACCGCAGAAATGTATCGACCTGAACGCAAGCCTCACCCAAAACTTTGGGTATAAGGAATAGGGTCTTCGCGAAGATCGAAATCTACATCGCGCTTCGCGCTCGTGGTATTTTAAACATTAATTTCCATTAATGACCCATTAATTATCATTAATACGCGCTTCGCGCGAAATATTGATGTTCATTAATGTTCAATTAATGGAAATTAATGTTTAAAAAATCAACGAGCGCGAAGCGCAAAAAACAAAATTTTATAGCTCTCTTAAGCTTGTGAGAGTTCAATAACTTATTGTTTGACCAGCTCCAGCTTCATAGGAATCTTCACCCACTTGCGGTTGACGGCAATCTTCAGTCGGCTGCCGCCGGTCTGGGTGAGGGTATATTTACCCTCGCCGTCATAGGTGAGCGTGGCAGTGAGGTCTTCGCTGCCATAGTCGTTGGTGATGTTCAGCTTTGCCGTCTTTTTGTTCACCACCTTGGCGTCGGTAATGAACCATTCGCGCATGTCGCGTTTCGCTCCAAAATAGCCCGGCATCTCGCCGAAGAGCGGTTGCGTTTCCGACACGACGTTCTTTTCAACGAAATTAATTTTCAGGAAAACCTGATATTCGCTGTTGTATAAGTAACCTGTGAAAACGTTTGCCTCTTTTTGGGCCATGGCGGCGATACACGAAATCAGCAACGCCATGATTAACAATGCTTTTTTCATAATGAACGATTTTTGTTCGCAAATGTAATGAATTAAGTCAAGAAAGCGCCGTTTTTTAGGAAAATAATTGTAAAAAAATTGTGTTTTTATTATTTTAATTGTATTTTTGTGCCGTTATTTGACAAAACTTATGAAACGCTTAAGACCAGATTACATATTCGAGTCGAGCTGGGAAGTGTGCAATAAGGTGGGTGGAATATACACCGTCTTGGCATCACGCGCACAGACTCTTCAGGAAACAATGCCCGACCGGATTATTTTTATAGGCCCGGATTGTTGGGGCTCAAAGTGCAGTCCTTATTTTATAGAAGACGCATCTCTGTTTGCCGACTGGAAGAAGAAGGCAGCCGAGGAGGGTCTCAACGTGAAGACAGGACGATGGGATGTACCAGGCCGCCCCGTTGCTATATTGGTAGATTTCTCTGTCTTTTATTCTAAGAAGAACGACATCTATGCCCGCTTGTGGGAGAAATATGGCGTCGACAGCCTCCACGCCTATGGCGATTACGACGAGGCGTCAATGTTCTCTTACGCTGCTGCACGCGTGACAGAGAGCTATTACCGTTTTTATCTGTCCACCGACGACAACGTCATCTATCACGGCAACGAGTGGATGACGGGTCTCGGCATCCTCTACATCAACGACCGTCTGCCGCAGGTCGCCACGATGTTCACAACCCATGCCACAAGCATCGGCCGAAGCATCGCAGGCAACAACAAGCCGCTCTACGAATATTTCACAGGCTACAACGGCGACCAGATGGCGCAGGAGCTTAACATGCAGAGCAAGCAGTCGATAGAGAAGCAGACAGCCAAGTATGTCGACTGCTTCACCACCGTGAGCGACATCACAGCCCGCGAGTGTGCTCAGCTGCTCGACAAACCCGTAGACGTGGTGCTGCCCAACGGCTTTGACAACTCGTTTGTGCCAGCCAAGCGCGAGTTTGACAAGAAGCGCAAGGAAGCACGCAAGCTGATCTTCCGCATGGCCAACGCCCTGACAGGCGACACCTTCGAGGATGACGACACCATGATCGTGTCAACAAGCGGACGTTACGAGATGCGCAACAAGGGCATCGACGTGTTCGTGGAGAGCATCAACCGTCTGCGCTTCAACCATGACCTCAAGAAGAAGGTCATCGCCCTCATCGAGGTGCCGGCATGGATGAAGGAAGCACGCACCGACCTTGTGGAGCGTCTGCAGAGCAAGACCAAGGTGTTCGACACACCGCTGCCCAACCCCGTGGCCACACACCGTCTGCACGAAGAAGGCAGTGACCGTGTGCTCGGCATGATGAACTGGCTCGGCATGCGCAACGACAAGTACGACCGCGTGAAGCTCTTCTTTGTGCCTTGCTACCTCACCGGCGACGACGGCGTGCTGAACAAGAGCTATTATGACCTCATTCTCGGCAACGACCTCTGCGTCTATCCTTCTTATTATGAGCCGTGGGGTTACACACCGCTTGAGGCTGTTGCCTTCAAGGTGCCGTGCATCACCACCGACCTTGCAGGCTTCGGCCTGTGGTCCAACACCGTGCTTGGTCACGACGGAACGGTGGAGGAGGGCGTTCAGGTCATCCACCGCACCGACACCAATTATAATGAGGTGGCCGACGACATCTGCAACACCATCGTGCGCTATTCTTCCTTCGATGCCAAACAGACAGCCGTCTCACGCAAGGCTGCCGAGGCCATATCGAAGAAGGCGTTGTGGAGCCATTTCATAAAATATTATTATGAGGCTTACGACATTGCTTTGCGCAAAGCCATAGAGAGAAAAAAGAATATGTGATGGAATAACAACTTCTAAAGTTTTTTACTATTCACAAAGTATAATATCCAAAATTCAAAATATGAAAATTAAAGCCGATTATTCTAACGCTCCTCAGTGGAAGGAGGTTAGTATCAAGTCGACACTTCCCGAACAGCTGAAGTGTCTTGACGAGATTGCTCACAACATGTGGTGGGCATGGAACTATGAAGCCCGCGACATGTGGGAGAGTCTTGACGCAAAACTCTACGAAGAGGTAGGACGCAACCCCGTGTTGCTCCTTGAGCGTCTGAGCTACGAGCGCAAGGAAGCTATCGTTAAGGACAAGACCATCATGAAGCGCGTTAAGGACGTTTACAAGATGTTCCGCGCCTACATGGACGTTAAGCCCAACAAGAAGCGTGCTTCTGTTGCCTACTTCTGCATGGAGTATGGAATCAACCAGGTGCTGAAGATCTATTCTGGCGGTCTCGGCATGCTCGCCGGCGACTATGTAAAGGAGGCATCTGACAGCAACGTCGACATGTGTGCCATCGGCTTCCTCTATCGCTACGGCTACTTCAAGCAGTCGCTCAGCATGGACGGACAGCAGATTGCCAACTATGACGCACAAAACTTCAACTCGCTGCCCATCGAGCGCGTGCTCGACAAGAACGGCAACCCCGTTGTTGTGGACGTGCCTTACATGAACTATCAGGTTCATGCTTACGTTTGGCAGGTTAACGTTGGTCGTGTTAAGCTCTACCTGCTCGACACCGACAACGAGATGAACTCTGAGTTTGACCGCCCCATCACCCACTCTCTCTATGGTGGCGACTGGGAGAACCGTCTGAAGCAGGAGATCCTGCTCGGTATCGGCGGCATGCTCATGCTCAAGAAGCTGGGCATCAAGAAAGACATCTACCATTGCAACGAGGGTCACGCTGCCCTCTGCAACCTTGAGCGTCTGTGCGACTACGTTAAGAGCGGCCTCACCTTCAACCAGGCTCTGGAGCTGGTACGCGCCTCTTCTCTTTACACCGTCCACACTCCCGTTCCCGCCGGTCACGACTACTTCGACGAGGCTCTCTTCGGCAAGTATATGGGTGGCTATCCTCAAATGTTGGGCATCTCTTGGGACGAGTTCATCGGCATGGGCCGTCAGAACCCCGATGACCACAGCGAGCGCTTCTGCATGTCAACTTTCGCTTGCAACACCTGCCAGGAGGTTAACGGCGTGAGCAAGCTCCACGGCTGGGTAAGCCAGCAGATGTTCTCACCCATCTGGAAGGGCTACTATCCTGAAGAGAACCACGTTGGCTACGTTACCAACGGTGTTCACTTCCCCACATGGACAGCTACCGAGTGGCGCAAGCTCTATGCTAAATATTTCGACGAGACCTTCATGAGCGACCAGAGCAACGAGAGCATCTGGCATGCCATCTACAATGTGCCCGACGAGGAGATCTGGGAGACCCGCATGACGCTCAAGAAGAAGCTTGCAAGCTACATCCGTGAGAAGTTCACACAGACATGGCTCAAGAACCAGGGCGATCCCTCACGCGTGGTGTCTCTGCTCGAGCGCATCAACCCCAACGCGCTGATGATCGGCTTCTGCCGTCGTTTCGCCACCTACAAGCGTGCTCACCTGCTCTTCACCGACCTTGACCGTCTGGCCAAGATCGTGAACAACCCTGAGCGTCCCGTTCAGTTCCTCTTCTCTGGTAAGGCTCACCCCGCCGACGGCGCAGGTCAGGGTCTGATCAAGAAGATTTTCGAGATCAGCCAGCGTCCTGAGTTCCTCGGCAAGATCATCTTCCTTGAGGACTATGACATGCAGCTCGCCCGTCGCCTCGTTTCTGGCGTCGACATCTGGATGAACACACCTACACGTCCTCTTGAGGCTTCAGGTACATCTGGCGAGAAGGCCGAGATGAACGGTGTCGTAAACCTCTCCGTGCTCGACGGATGGTGGGTTGAGGGTTATCGTGAGGGTGCCGGCTGGGCTCTTCCCGAGAAGCGCACTTACCAGAACCAGGGCTATCAGGATCAGCTCGATGCTGCTACCATCTACTCGCTGCTTGAGAACGACATCATTCCTCTCTACTATGACCGCAACAAGAAGGGCTACAGCGAAGGTTGGGTGAAGACCATCAAGAACTCTATCGCCACTATCGCTCCTCACTATACCATGAAGCGTCAGCTCGACGACTACTATGACAAGTTCTACACCAAGGAGGCTGCCCGTTACCACAAGCTCCAGGCCAACGACAACCGTCTGGCTAAGGACATCGCTCAGTGGAAGGAAGCAGTGGCAGAGCGTTGGGATGCCATCCATGTAGTGTCTAAGGACGACTCTGTGCTCTATGGTGCTGAGACAGGCAAGAAGTACACCATGCGCTATGTCATCGACGAGGCTGGTCTTAACGATGCTATAGGTCTCGAGCTGGTGTCTATCACCAAGGACGAGAACGG
>OIYG01002296.1_pt1 | contig 12401 bp, 10 predicted proteins | sample 1587861 | NCBI WGS metagenome assembly OIYG01 (sample SAMN03283272) | human gut metagenome | biome: human-associated habitat; material: feces | host: Homo sapiens | place: Peru | collected 2012 | reverse complement strand
TACGAAGCTGTCTGTATGCTTCGGAAACATCCGTTTCTTCACGTGATGGCGATTTCAGCTCAACAAGTACAACAGGCAAGCCATTCAAAAAGAGAATTATATCAGGACGTTTATTGCTATTTTCAATAAATGTCCATTGATTAGCAACGATAAAGGAGTTATTGTCGGGATTTTTGTAGTCAACAAGATAGACGATAGAGGAACGCTCCTCACCGCCAACAAAATATCTAACCGGAATGCCGTTTTGCAGATAGTCCATAAAGACAGCATTTTTCTGCACAAGCTCTCCATTTTCAAAGTTTTTGAGCTTGAATAAAGCGTCCTGAATAGCATCTTCAGGTAATCCTCTATTCAACCGATATAGAGAATCAATTAGAACCTCCTCATATAACGGACAGTAAAAATCCCTTTCTATATCGGGACCGTATACGTAATTGTACCCCAAATCATTTCTAAATAGCTCAACTACTGAGTTTTCATAATCGGCTTCTGTATATAATCCCGGCATAAATCTCTCTCCTTTACTTCATTAATTCTTTTCTAAGTTTATTTAAAAAATCCTGAGATAGAAGCATCCTTGCTGTAATATTTCCATTTTTATTATAATCTTCAAACAGTATGTATTTTCTATTACTTGAATTTGATATATAAAGATTACAATGTGCTATTGAATTCCTCAAATGGCGTAGCACACATTGATATTCTGTTTCTGCTTGTTTTTTCTTTTTGCAAACTATGGCATTTAACTTACGATTGACTTTTGATTCATTGCTTAATCCGTGTTTTTCAAACTGTTGTATAAGGTTTTCAGAAGAATATGAATCTGAATATATTGATATTTTTTTGTTCGCATAATTTGATACAAATCTGTTCCAATTGTTTAACAATCTATCTTCATCAATTTTTGATGCCAAGTTACTATCAATTGTTGGTGCAGTATGTAAGAAAAAGCTAAACAATCTTCTCAATTTAGTATCTTCAATTTCAAATGGTGCAATTTTGTTTTCTTTTATATCACTGATTGTCATATTTTTCCCTTTATGATAAACAATAATTTACTGGAGCAAGCGCTCACTCTATACGCTACACAGTTTTCCTCGTTAGAACTTAATGGTTGCATAGGTGACTATTGTTCTGTTAAGTCTGGTTTTGCGTTCAAAAGTTCTTGGTGGACAAATAGTGGTATTAGAGTAATTAAAATTGGTTCAATCAATCAGGACAATCTTAATTTATTTGAATGTTCCTATGTTGACGAAGATAAAGCTGATAAAGCCAAAGATTTTGTAGTGAAAACCGGAGATTTACTAATAGCAATGACCGGAGCCACAATCGGTAAGTTCGCTATGGTTCCTTATTCTTCGGAAATGTTACTTGTAAATCAGCGTGTAGGCAAATTCTTTCTTGGAAATAATCCAGTTGAAAAGTTGCCTTTCATATACTGCACATTAAAACAACCCGAAGTGTATGGCGAAGTAGTAAATCGTGGTCAAGGAAGTGCACAACCTAACATTGGTGCTTCTGATATTATGAGTATTCCTTGTGTCATTCCGAGCAAAGACGCAATAAATGACTTTAACAACACGTCGCAATCACTATTCGACCTTATCATTAGAAATCAACGAGAAAATCAGAACTTATCCGAACTGAGAAATGCCTTACTTCCAAAACTTATGTCCGGCGAACTTGATGTATCTAACATCGAAATTTAAGTCGCTAAATTATTGTTTATCCTCTCGTTCTCTTCTATTTTTTCATCAATAGAACTTAACACCCCAACTATTTTTCTTTGAGTTTTTATCTGTGGTAATTTAAGAGGTATCTGTTCAATGACGCTTCTTTTCGCAATGTTTACTTGCACAGAACCACTTGAGCGAGAAACAATAGCATTATATCCCTCTCTTGATGAAAAAAAGTATTTTAAATATAGGGGCAATACCTTATTTGTATCCGCTCTTAGTAACAGAAGCGCTTGACTAATTATCCCCTTTGGGTCATCATCTTTGATAATAGAAACTTTACCAACTGTTCCTGAACAGCTTATTATCAAGTCATCTTTCTTTACCTGAAATCGTTTCATTTCGTTGAATTTTTGCTCGTCAATATAATATCTAAAGTCCCTGCTATTATAGATAGCGTGTTGTTGTTCATAAACTGGTATGCCATCTTCTTTCATATCTCCTCTTTTGAGAGCAGAACCAAAAGGACCTCTTATGTAGCCTTTATCCATCAAAATGTCAGAAAGAAGTATATCAATCCATTCAACCATAATCTTTTCCTCTCTATCCAATGTATTTTCGGTGGGCAATTTTAACATTGCTCTGCTTTACCATTGCGTACTGCAAGGTCGTATCAATCTTTCTATGCCCCAAAAGCTGTTGGAGCTGCTCGATGGGCATTCCCTTATCTATTGCCATAGTTGCAAGTGTACGCCTAAACTTATGTGGGTGAACCTTGTTAAGTCCTAATTGCTTTCCAAATTCTCTCAGGCGGACTTCAACACCACCGATTTTCAGCCTTTCGTGTGGTGATTTCAACGACACAAACAGCGCCGGATTGTCATCCGTCCTGCTATCCAAATAGTTCTGCAAATGTATCTTTGTGCGAGCGTCAAAATAGACTACTCGCTCCTTACTGCCTTTACCGAACACGATACATTCTCTCTCGTTGAAATCAATATCATTTCGATTAAGCAGTACCATTTCGCCGACACGCATACCCGTTGAAGCAAGCATATCAATAATCGCTAAGTCTCGAAGCTCTGAGCAGTTATCCCTCATAAGCTCTAACGCTTCATCGGAGTATGTCTCTTTGATATTCGTGCCGGTTTTTACTCTGTGTATGCGTCTTACCGGACTTTTCAGTATGTAATCCTCGTCCTCTAACCAAGAGAAGAAGCTGGAGAGAATACGACGGATATTGTCTATCGTAACCTTGCTTGATTTTTTCTTTTCTTGATACTCGGTCAGGTATCGCCTTATGTCGTCGGTTTCAATGTGCTTAACGCTTTTGCCAACGGTCACAATCATCATTTCGATAGTCGCTTTGTAGTATTTAAGAGATTTTTCGGAGCAGCCCTCAATTCGCTTTGCCGATAGGAACAGTTCTACGAAGTTTAGCTCCGAGTATTTCTCTTTGCTTTGATTTTCCGTTACCTCATAATTTGCAAGGGTGTATTTCAACACCTCTTGCAATTTTTCATTTTGTGCGTTGTTCAGGTAAGGCAACATTCCCTGAATAACATCTTTGATTAAGTCTTGTTTCACAGTCAATTCTCCTTTTATTTAACTTAGAGAACGACTATGGGGCGGAAGTCCCCCGATATTAACTCCCGCCACCCACGGAAGTTATGGGTATGTTATATGATAAACAATAATTTAGTGGCTTAAATCTCGATATCGGAGACATCAAGCTCACCGGACATCAGGCGAGGAAGCAGTGCATCACGTATTTCTCGTAACCGGTTATTTTCGAAATATGAATTTTGAATTTGACGGAGCATTGGAAGTACAATTTCATTGAATTTTTTTGCAATTTCAGGTGTTGGGATGATTATTTCCATATCTCCCAAACCTCCTTCCCAAATGGCATACGGCATAGTTGAACCTTTTGATGTACTTTGAGCATAATCAATGCTGCTTTCTTGGTCACAGCGTAAAAGTGCAAAACTAAGATATTCATTATTATATGGTGCAAGGGTGAAACAGGTTGTTCTTGTAATGCCATCACAGGGAGCAAGAACAACACGATGAAAATATACTCTCATTGCGCCAATAATGATGTCATCTTTGTCAAATGTTATTAAACTGCTTTGAGCTTCGGCATTAGGTTTGAAATCAGTTAATGCAAATGTTTTCATCGGAATAACATCAATAGGAAGATAAGGCAATGTTGTGTTTTCTCCCGCTTTAATTGATTGACGCTTTAATTTCAGTATATCTTTCAATTTGCCATTCTTCCAGTCGGAAGGCATAGTATTATCAAAAGGGTCAAAATCAACAAACCAAGCTTTGAATAAATAACGTGCTTGCTGCTCTAAATTATTGTTTATGGCAGAGTTCAATTCTATTTTTTCATCTAAGCATCTCAAAACACTTGCTATCCTTCTTTGAGTATCTACATCAAATACCGGCACTGCATATTGCATTATTGAAGTTTTATCTCCTCTTGGCATTTTTGTACCTTTTGAAGTAGCCATCGAATAAGCAAAGAAGTCATCATTGGCGAGTACATAGTAAAGAAAATCTCTATCTATGTTTGAGTTGCCTTGAAATACTAAAACATCATTTGAACAGCCTCCATCACACTTTGCTTGCCATATTTTCTTAAAATATGGTCTGATATTTGAAACGAGAACATCTCCTTTTTTATATTCCTGAGTCAACTCAACTGTCGGTAAGGAACTTGCATCCGTAATTCCACCTTTGTTCGGTAACATATTTTCAGTAGATATATATGTTTTCGGGGCAAGTTTTGAAACGCTAACCTTTCCTTTACGAAAAGCACAAATATCGGAAAGTTTACACTTCATACCCAATCGCCCCCAGTTTCTTGCGAATTTCGTCCTCCAGTTCGTGAGACTTAGCAAACATCTCAGAAAGTTCAGAAGTAAGGCGTGTCATTTTTTCTTCAAATGGTTCTTCGTCATCCTTGACTTCTTCAATACCGACATATCTGCCAGGTGTTAAAATGAAGTCCTGCTTTTCAATTTCTTGAAGGTCGGCAATAGCACAGAAACCCTTTACATTTTCAAGCATACCTTCTTGGAATGCTGTAAATGTATCTGCTAGCTTCTGAATATCATCGTAGGTAAAATCTCTGTGCTTACGATCAACCATATAACCCATCTTGCGGGCGTCAATAAACAATGTTTTGCCTTTCTGTTTTTTGTTCTTGGTAATAAACCAAAGCGTAACAGGAATGGTAACGCTATAAAAGAGCTGGGTTGGTAAAGCTATAATACCTTCCACAAGGTCAGCCTGAATAATGTTCTTTCTGATTTCTCCCTCACCACTTGTTTGAGATGATAAAGCACCATTAGCAAGAACAAGACCGATTTTTCCATTCGGTGCAAGATGATGTATCATATGTTGAATCCACGCATAGTTAGCATTTCCTGCAGGTGGTGTTCCATATTTCCAGCGAACATCGTCTTTTAGTTTTTCCTGTCCCCAGTTAGAACGGTTAAAAGGTGGATTTGCCATAATGAAATCTGCTTTGAGCGTTTTATGCAAATCATTAAAGAATGTGTCAGCTTGATATGGACCAAAATCCGCATCAATACCACGAATAGCCATATTCATTTTTGCCATTTTCCAAGTATCTGCATTAGATTCTTGACCGTAAACAGCAATTTCTTCACGGTTTCCACTGTGTGCTTGAATAAATTTTGCACTTTGTACAAACATTCCACCCGATCCACAGCAAGGGTCATACACGCGACAGTTCTTAAACGGCTTTAAGATAGCAACAATTGTTTTAACAACACTTGCTGGAGTATAAAACTCACCGCCCTTAATACCTTCATAAGCAGCAAACTGCTGAATACAGTATTCATAAGTTCTACCAAGAAGATCTTTGCTTTCCTCTGTGTCGCCCATATTCATATTAGTAAACAAGTCAACAACATCTCCTAAAACCCGTTTATCTAAATCAGGACTAGCATAATTTTTAGGAAGAACATTTTTAAGGGTAGTATTTTCTTTTTCAATAGCTCTCATTGCATCATCAATGACAGTTCCAATTTCAGGGGTATGAGCTGCAGAAGCAATCTTGCTCCAACGAGCGTCCTGTGGAACAAAGAAGATATTATCCTCTATGTATGCATCCTTATCATCCTCAAATCCATCTCCCTCATCAACAAGTTGCTGATAGCGTTTTTCAAATGCACTTGATATGTAACGCAAAAAAATAAGTCCTACGATAACCTTTCTATATTCTGCTGCGGGAATATGTCCCCAAAGAACACACGCAGCATCCCAAATTTGTTTTTCAAAGCCGATATTGGCATTATTTCCGGTAGCCATATGATCAAAGTCCTTTCTATAATTATTCAATATTCTATTAACAATATTAGTAACCCTTACTACGGGCTTTACTTGTCCTTGGGTAAAACTTCCATAATATCATCAACAGTACAATTTAATGCTCTGCATATTTTAGCCATTCTCCCACGGTCTAAAGCACATGGGTTTTCTGGTTAATTCTCTATAAAATATATTTATATTATTTCTTTTTCCTTAAGTCTTTTTAACGAGAAGTCAATTATTTTCTCTTTTCTCTCTGTAAGCATATGTTTATAAAACATTACTTGTATTTCATTTAAACCAGGAGTATTATCTACAAGATCATAAAGTTTATTAATGTCAATACGAGAAGAAATTCTCTTCAACGCTTCATTACAATCTTCGTTTTCTAGCGAAGAAATAAAATCAAAATAATTAATCCTCTTTCCTTGATTTTGAAGTGCTGAAACTGGTCTATTGTAAATTCGATCATTAGTTGCTTGTTGTTTATCAAGAACCTCTTTCATTATTTTTAAATCTGCTTGAGGATATAGGCTACTACCGCAATCAAAAATAGGTGCCAAACGTATTTCATCATTTTTAAAATCGTAAAGAAAGCCCCAATTTCCATTATGTCGATCCCAGTTTCCAATCAAAGCATCTATTATAAACACATTCCAAAAATGTTCTTTCAATTCTTTACTATCATATAGTTTTTGTTCTTCTAAAGTTTCTAATATATCACTTAATTCTGTTCCATATCCGTTTCTTTCAGAATCTATCATTTGATTCTTGAGAGAAGCAAAATCTTGAATAACTTCTCCGCTAGTGGTGAAATCTTTGCATGCAACAACCAATCTTTCTTTACCACCAGAAGAATAGGTTCCAAGAAGTGTTTCTTGAGCTGGCACTCCAAGTTCATTAAAAATATGGCATCCCAAATATTCTGAAACACATCCATTAGTGTAGTGAAGATTATCGTTTAACTTTGCAAAGCCAGGAAATTTAATCATCCAAACTTCATTTTCATACATTACAGATATTTTATTGCCATTTGCACCAGCGTACGTCTTTTTCAAAGTATGGCAACTTGAAAAATCAATCATTATTAGCCATCTCCATTCTTAAATATTTCTTTCTTAAAAAATTTGCTTGTTCAGAAGTAATAAGTTGTTCAACTTCACAGATGTTAATAGAGCTTTGCAAATCACACCAATTACAATCCCAAATTGAATCTTCTTTACCTGCATCTATCTTTTCCCATGATTCATTCATTTGATGAATAGAATCTTGAAGAAATATAGGCAAATCATACTCTAAATAAGATTGATCTAAAGGCTTTCCCGTTTTTTCATCAATTGAAAGTTTTAAAAGTAATTCTTCCATCGATATAGAAAAAGCCTTTGCTAATTTATAAAGTGTTTCAACACTTGCTTTTTTTATATCTGTCTTTCCACTACAAAGATCCCTCATGGTAGATTGAGGGATATTACACATTTTAGCTACTTTGTAACGAGTTAAATGTTGTTGTTCTATCATTTCTTTCAAACTCATAACAATCGCCTCTCTTCACATATATTATAGTGGTATACCGCTATATCATCAATGAAGAAAAGCCCTTATCGTTGTTATTGATAAGAGCTAGTACATTTTATTTCGTATGTTCGTTAAACCAGTTAGTAATTTCTGTTAATCTTCTAATACGATGTGATGGTTTACCACTTCTACTTAATTCATGGTTTTCACCATGGAAGATACACATTCTTGTTTCAACACCTTTATAAGCTAATGCCTGCATCATTTGCATACCTTCTGGTAATGGGCATCTATAGTCTTCATCACTATGAATGAATAATGTAGGTGTTTTTACATTGTCAGCATATTTTAATGGAGAGTGATTCCACATCTTTTCAACATCTTCTTCACTGAATAATCCCTTACAACCATTTTGATCTGGTCCAAAGTATAATCCAATATCAGAAATAAATGAGAAACTAATCCAGTTAGAAATACTTCTCTGACTTGCTGCACAACAGAATCTATCAGTATGACCAATAATCCAGTTTGTCATGAATCCACCATAGCTTCCACCTGTTTCACACATTCTCTTTGTATCAATATTTGGATATTTTTCTAATACTGCATCGGTGAAATCCATTAAGTTCTTAAAGTCAGTTCCACCATAGTCATTACGAATATCGGCAAACTCATCATCACGTCCATCAGAGCCTTTGATATTTGTAAAGAATACTACATATCCTGAAGCAGCCCATACCTGCATTTCATGGAAAAACATATTACTGTAAATTCCACGTGGTCCACCATGTACATCTAATACAGCAGGATATTTCTTTTTCTTATCGAAATCTTTTGGCAGTAATACCCATCCTTTTAGATCTAATCCTTCAGAAGTATAGTTAATAACATTAGGTTTAGCGATATATTTATCTCTTAATACTTCTTCATTAACATGTGTGATTTGTTTGATATTTTCACCATTCAAATCCATTTCATAAACTTCTTGTAATGTATCCTCTGTACTTCTAACATAGGCAATCTTATCATTTACTGAATCCACGCAGAATACTGTTCCTTGTTCATCAAATAATACTGTCTTGTTGAAATCAGCGTCATATTTCCAAATTTCAACATGATCATAGTTTGTTGCTAAAGTAACTAATTTTCCATCATTAACGACTTTAGATTTACCACCACCAAGATATGTATCACCTGCTACACCATCATGTAACTGACGTAGTGGATCAACAATCATTGTTAGTTCATCTTTACCTACTTCACAAATATTACCTGTTTCATTAACGCCATATTCTTTCATATCAGAAGCGATACAATATAGCTTCTGATTCATGAAGAATAGTTCGTTAATAGAATATTTCATCTTTCCATATACTGAAGAAGTTTTCTTTGTCTTTGTATCAAATACAGAAATCTTATCAAAACGAGAAGTACGAGGATCTACAGTACTTGTTGTATAGTAAACTTTGTCTTCTGCTACACATACTGCACCTACTTTTACTGATGGAGCTGTTAAACGTTTAACTGTTAATTCTGGTTTTAATTCAACAAGAAATAAAGCTGTTCTATTTTTGTTGATGAAACCTTGACCATTAAACCAGTATGGTACTTCATCAATCACTTGATAATCAGCATCCTTTTTCTTTGCTTCAAGTTTTTCTTTTCTTGTCTTTTCATCATCTTTATAGGCATCAGGATCGTTAGCGTCAATAACACCAACTGCTACATAACAACCTTCACTTACTTTCTTAAGTCCTGCAAGTGGGAAAGTTAATTTCATAAATGGTGAAGCTTCACCACCATCTACTCCAATTCGATAAAGATTAGTTGTGCCTGGTTCATCATCTTCTTTTGTACGATTTACAATTAAATGAGAATCATCATCCCACAAAACAACTGTAGTATTTAATGTAGAAGTAAATTGTTTTGCTGTACCATCTTTAACTAACCAAACATCACGGTGATAATTATTCTTCTTTGTGTCTGCAATACCTGTTTGAAATGCCAGGCAAGTTCCATTAGGAGAATATTGAAGATTTTCTATCGCAGTATATTTTGTTAAATCTTCAATTTGTAGTAATTCCTTATCTTTCTTTTTTGTCATAACTATTTACCCTTCTTTTCTGTATGTGAAATAAACCAGTTTGTTATTTCATTTAATCTTCTAATTCTATGTTCAGGTTTTCCATTTCTACTTAATGCGTGATTCTCACCATGGAAGATAACCATCTTTGTTTCAACGTTTTGATAAGCTAATGCCTGGAATAGTTGCATTCCTTCTGGTAATGGACATCTATAGTCTTCATCACTATGTATGAATAATGTAGGTGTAGTTGCTCCTTTGGCATACTTCAAAGGGGAAGCATCCCATAAGTTTTTCATGTTATTAAAGACATCAGATGCGTTATGTTGTTCAGCGTTATACCAGAAACCAATATCGGATATAAATATTTTAGTAAACCAGTTGGAAATACTTCTTTGTGTTGCTACTGCACAGAAACGGTCAGTATGTGTCACAATCCAGTTCGACATAAAGCCACCATAACTGCCACCTGTTTCACATAGCTTTGATGCATCAATATTTGGATATTTTGCAAGTACCGCATCCGTAAAGTCCATAATATTTTGATAATCAATATCACCAAAGTGACCATTAATATCAGCGAATGCATCATCCAAGCCATCAGAACCGCGGATATTTGTAAAGAATACAAAGAATCCACAGGATGCCCATATTTGCATTTCATGACTTAGTGCTTCTGAATATATCGCTCTAGGACCGCCATGAATATCTAATACTGCGGGATACTTTTTCTTTGGATTAAAATCTTTTGGATATAATACCCATCCATGCAGTTTTGTATCTGTTGATTCATAATCAATTCTTTCTGGTTTTGCAATATATTTATTTTTCAAACATTCTTCATTTAAATATGTCTTTTGTTTGATATCACTACCATCTTCATTCATTTCAAATACTTCACAAAGATGACTGCTGTCTTCATAGATAAATGCTATTTTTCCTGAATTAGCATCTAAACAAGTAACAAGTCCTGCTTGATCAAAGACAACTGTTTTATTGAAATCTGCATCATATTTCCATATACATAAACGATCATCATCAGTAGCTAATGTATAAAAATTCTTACCAACACAAGCATTTGCTTTACCAAAACCATATGTTGTATCTCCTGATGCACTGTCATTTAGCGATCTTAATGGATCTACGATTGTTTCAAAACCACCTTCAACTATTTTTGATATATTGCCAGTTTCATGTGAGCCATATTCTTTCATATCTGATACTTGTGCAAATAATTCATGGTCTTTTACAAATAGATTATTTATCGCTCTATCATCCTTGTCATACCATGTTTTTTTCTCTTTTGTATTTGTATCATAGGAATATACATGACTTATTCTTGCATATGTTTCTTTCCATTTTAATGAAAGATAATATACTGTATCATCTTCCACAGCATATTCACGAACATCTTCAAAAGGTGAAGTGATACGTTTTACTTTCTTGTCGCCGATTAAAAATAAAGCTTTTCTTTGCTTATTCGTAAATCCCTGACCATTACGCCAATATGGTATTTCATCAATTACCTGATAGTCTTTTTCTTCTTCTTTTTTTGCCAGCTTTTCACTTCTCGTTTTATCATCATCAAGATATGCATCAGGATCACACGCATCAATTGTTCCTAAAGCAATATATTTACCATTATCTAATGGGGTAATAGATGATAAAGGAAAATTAACATGCAGATAAGCTTTAGCTTCACCACCTGTAACATTTATTTTATAAACATCACTTGTGCCTGCATCACTTTCTTCATTTTTACGTGATAACAATAATTCATCATCATTTAACCAGCACATATTTGTAGCATTCAAGGTATATGTTAACTGCTTAACTTCATTATTTTCTATGCAATATACAGCATTTTGATAACCATTTGTTTTCTTATCTGGCGTAGTTACTGTAAAAGCAATTCTTGTACCACTTTTGTTATAAGAAACGTTATATGGATATTTAAAAGAATATAAATCTTCTGCTGTAATTGGTTCTAACTTATTCTTTGCCATTTTCTTTCTCCGTATACTTATCAAACCAGTTTGTTATTTCTTCTAATCTTCTAACACGATGTAATGGTTTTCCACTTCTACTTAATTCATGATTTTCACCATGGAATATGCACATTCTTGTATCTACACCTTTATATGCTAAAGCCTGCATCATCTGCATTCCTTCTGGTAGTGAACATCTTCTATCTTCATCACTGTGTATGAATAAAGTAGGTGTTTTTGCATTTTCTACATATTTAAGTGGGGAACTGTTCCACATTCTGTCAAAACCATCAAACAAGTTTTCATCTACTGCAAGTCCACACTCTCCCGGATCAAACCATAAGCCAATATCGGCCATAAATGTCAAACTAATCCAGCTTGCAATACTTCTTTGACTTGCTGCAGAACAGAAACGATCGGTATGACCAATAATCCAGTTCGTCATAAAGCCACCATAACTTCCACCTGTTACGCATAACTTATTCATGTCAATTGCACTGTATTTTTGAATCACAATATCCGTAAAATCCATTAAATTTTGATAATCAATTGTGCCATATTTTCCTCGAATATCTGCATAATCATCATCTCTGCCATCAGAGCCGCAAATATTTGTAAAGAATACAAAATAGCCATACGATGCCCATACTTGCATTTCGTGGAAGAAAGCTTCTGTATACATTGCTCTAGGTCCACCATGAATATCTAAAATAGCCGGATATTTCTTTTTCTCATCATAATCTTTCGGTAATAGTACCCAACCTCTTTGCTTAATCCCTGCTGAAACATAAT